>Ga0268262_10001932_pt1 | contig 24636 bp, 19 predicted proteins | sample TergutNc150P3_FD_190354 | JGI IMG/M metagenome (GOLD analysis project Ga0268262, IMG submission 190354) | Nasutitermes corniger P3 segment gut microbial community from laboratory colony in Florida, USA - Nc150 P3 (SPAdes) (version 2) | ecosystem: Host-associated > Arthropoda: Insects >...
GTACATGATAAAGCCCAGTAAGCGGCGGTAATAACCAGTGTAAGAGCTGTTTCAGGTTTTGGCGGTAAATTCTTGGCCCAATCAACCTGAAGAACAAGAAACCTAAGTCCCGTTGCGACAAGGAAAATTATAAGGAAATTAATACTAAAAAGAAGCGTCAGCTTTGCAAAATTCCTCACAAATTAAGATTAACACGGCGCAAATACCAGCGCAATACCTAAAAACCGGCAGAAAAACAACATGACGGCGTTATGACTATTTAAAAAAAGAGAAAATTAAAGCATAATAAAGTATGGATGCACAAATCGCAGTCTTGGGAGCGGGAGCATGGGGAACGACAATTGCAAAAGTAATTGCCGAAAAGGGAAAAGATGTTGTTATCTGGAGTTTTGAAGAGGCAATAAAGGACGATATAAATCAGAAAAGGCAGAATTCCAGATACTTACCGGATATAAATCTGCCTGAAACAATCAGAGCAACTTCTGATATTGAAGAAGCTGCTGAGGAAAAACAATTCCTTATTTACGCAGTTCCGTCCATGTTCCTGCTTGATACCGTAAAAAAAACATTATCTGTAAATTCAATAAGGGAAGGCAAGACTGTTATTGCGGTAATAACAAAAGGTTTTCTTCCGTCAGAACACGGTCCCAGATTAATTCTTGAAACTATGGAAGATTATCTTCCGGGTTTTTATCAAAAATCTCTTGTTTATATCTCGGGCCCAAGCCATGCGGAAGAAGTGTCCTGCGGAAAAATCACAGGGTTAATTGCCGCAAGTGAAAACGCAAAAAATTCCATACGCTTCCGGGATTTACTGAAAACGCCGAACCTTTTTGTCTATTCATCATTTGACGTACACGGAGTGCAAGCCTCGGCCGCCGCGAAAAATGTAATAGCCATTGCGTTTGGGATGCTTGACGCAATCAAGTCAATCGGTGGCTCAAGTATATTCGGGGACGGAACAGAATCCCTTTTGCTTGCAGCCGGTTTAAATGAAATACAAATTCTCGGCAAAGCGCTTGGAGCAACTCATCCTGAAACGTTTACTTCCATTGCGGGAATAGGCGATCTTGATGTTACATGCCGTTCAATCTTCGGCAGAAACAGGCGTTTCGGCAGGGAAATAATTGAAAAAAACATATTGGAATCTTATAAAGATATTGATGATCTTTTATCGCGTATCGGAGAAATAGGGTACTTACCTGAAGGTATAGCGGCGGCAAAATATGTCAGAATCCTTGCGGAAAAACATAAATTAAAAATTCCCGTATCTGTGGGATTAAGCCGTATTCTGAACCGTGAGCTTGATCCTTATGAATTTATACAAAAATTATTTGACGGAATGAGGTAAAAAATGCTGGAAAAATTATCAGGGAAAATAACTGACGCATTCAGGTTTGTTACGGGAAAATCCGCAATATCGGAAAAAAATATAGAAGACGCTGTAGAAGCAATCAAAATGGCGCTGTTGGAAGCGGATGTAAACCTGCGTGTTGTACGCCGTTTTGTCAATTCCACAATTGAAGAAGCAAAGGGAGAAAAAGTTCTCCGCGCTGTTGATCCCGGTCAGCAATTTATAAAAATCATTCATGATAAACTTGTTTCTTTTCTCGGAGACACAGATCCAAAAAGCCGAGAATTAAAATTACGAGGGCCTGACGTAATTTCCACAGTGCTTATGCTGGGACTTCAAGGCTCGGGCAAGACAACAAGCTCCGCAAAACTTGCTTTACGGTTAAAAAAAGAAGGACGCAAACCCCTTCTTGTGGCCTGCGACCTTGTACGTCCTGCCGCTGTTGAACAGCTTGCCGTTCTCGGCAAACAAATCGGCATACCTGTCCACAGGGAAGACGGCGCTAAGGACAGCGTCAAAGTTTATCAAAACGCTCTCTCATGGGCAAAACTTAACATGATCGACACCATCATTGTTGACACAACAGGCCGTCTGCAAATTGACGAAGTCATGATGGATGAATTATCCCGTTTAAAAAAAGCAGTTAACCCCGATGAAATGCTTTTGGTTGCGGACTCAATGACAGGCCAGTCCGCCGCCGACATCGCCAAAACCTTTGACGAAAAAATCGGCCTTACGGGAGTTGTACTTACAAAGTTTGATTCCGACACACGGGGCGGCGCGGCGCTTTCGCTTAAAACAATAACCGGCAAACCTTTAAAATTTACCGGCACAGGTGAGAAACCTGAAGACTTTGAACCTTTTTACCCCGATCGCATTGCAGGACGAATACTCGGCATGGGCGATGTCGTAAGCCTTGTAGAAAAAGCGCAGGAAGTAATTGATCAAAAAGAAGCTCTTGAACTCCAGAAAAAAATGGAGAAAGAAAACTTTACCCTTGATGACTGGCTTAACCAGCTTCGAGCTGTTAAAAAAATGGGATCGCTTCAATCCATGCTGGAAATGATTCCGGGAATGCAGGGACAGATCAGCGAAGACGACATTGACAAGGAAGAGTTGAAACATCAGGAAGCGATACTAAGTTCCATGACACTCAAGGAGCGCGCAAATCATTTGATCATCGGGCCGCCGCGCAGAAGCCGCATAGCAAGGGGTTCGGGTACATCGGTTGCGGAAGTAGCGCGTCTTTTAAAAAAGTTTGAGAAAATGCGCGGTATGATGAAAAAAATGGCAAAAAGCGCAAGAGGCGGAGGTATGCCGAATATACCCGGAATGTTCGGTTAAGTTATAGATCCGGCGATTCGTTTCTGTTACTTCGGAAGGGCATTGCGGGAAGACCGTTTTTCGCAAACAGCGGAACGGGACCAAACTTTCTCCATGCGTAGCGTACCCTGTGAGGTTTCGTTACTTTATCTGAATATACAATAACATCATTACCGTCAATTTCCGCTTTAGCTGTGAAATACTGTCCGTCAATCGCGGCAACTTCAAAACCTTCGGGAGCGCCTCGGAACTCAAGGCCGCTTTCGGCATGCGCAAATTGTAGACGCAGGCGGTTTCCTTCAGCAGTCGCCCAAAGAAACGCAGGCGCATCCGCATCAACATCAACATTTTTCCCGTAGACTTTTTTTAACGCCTGGAGAGCGAGCCTGAAACCGACAGTTTGTTTGTTTAACGGATGAATGTTGTCATATTCACCGCAGTCGATAATTACAGCCATTCCCGTATTTTCTATACTGATTGAAGCAAGATACTGGCTCTCCTGCAAGGCGCACCAACTCCGGCACGGCTGACCTGCTTCCACATCTTCACGGGAAGCATACATCGTTAACTGAACAAAGAGGAAAGGCAAATACCTGTCGTTCCAGTCACTGCGCCATTGATCGACAAGGTAATACATCATATCGCAGTAGTCGTTGTAACGGCCTTCGTCTTCCTCGCCCTGGTAATAAATAAATCCTTTTATAGCAAAAGGCGCTGTACGGAGAATCCTTGCGGTGTGAAGGTTTACCGGACAATAAGGGCTCGTATTTCCCGCAGGCTGAGGCCAGGGACATGGACCGCATTCCTTATTCAAAATTTCCCATGTTACACTGGGATTTTTTTCCATGCAGGTGCGTACACGCTTGTCCCATTCCCGCCATTGTGAATCATATTCTTCCATTTCGGCATTGTACTGCACGTCAGTTTTACCGCCGACTTTCTCCGCATAATCATCAATAAATTTTTGTCCCGCGCGGCTTCGCATAAGCTGTTCCCTGCTCATCCATGTGCTTATAGATGTTCCGCCCCATGAACAGTTAATAATACCTATTGGTATACCTATATCGGCGTTAATTTTACGGGCAAAGAAATAGGCGGCTGCGCTTAACATGGCGGCTGTATCCGGTGTACAGATTTGCCACCTGCTTGCCGCTTCTTCACGAAGATAATCATCGTCTACAATAGCACGTTTAACTACCTGATAAAAACGTATGTTCTGATTAGCGCAGGCGGCAAGCTCGGCCCCACCGTTTTTTACGTTAATCAGTTCCATTTCCATGTTGCTTTGACCGCCCGCAAACCATACGTCTCCTGTTATCACATTGCGGAAACGTATCTCGTTATTTTCGTTTTTTATTACAAGTTCGCCTGTTACACAGGCAGTCAGGGGAGGAAGCGTAAGATTCCATTTACCGCCGCAAACTGTAGTTTCATTTTGTATATTATTCTTTCCGTCTTCCCAAAAAACACTAACAAGACTTTTATCTGCGCCGCCTGTCCCCCAAACGGGAACAGGCTTACCATGCTGTAAGACCATATTGTCGGAAAAAATAGCGGCGGTTTTAAATGCCATTACATTTTATTCTCTTTGACCCAGGCAATAATTTCATCAACCTTACCAAAAACAAGACCTGTTACGGTGTCTGCGCAGCCATAGTAAATCGTTACCTTACCTGTGTCTTTATCTATAAGAGACGCAACCGGGAATGTTACGTTAGGTACATCACCTGCCAATTCATAACTTTCACGCGGGTTTATAATGTAGGGCTTCGGACGCGCAATCACTTTCCAGGGTTTATCAATATCCAGCAAAGCTGCGCTGAAAGAGTAGACAAAACCGTTGCAGCTTGTAAGTACGCCGTGATAGAAAAGCAGCCAGCCTTCGGTTGTTTCTATCGGACATGGCCCTGCGCCTATTTTTGTACTTTGCCAGCCGTTGTTCGGAGCCATTACATGGCGGTGTTTTCCCCAAAAAACAAAGTCAGGACTTTCCGAATACCATATATCACCAAACGGAGTATGCCCGGAATCGCTTGGGCGGCTGAACATGGCATAATTCTTTCCAATCTTGCGCGGAAACAACGCACCATTACGGTTGTAAGGCATCATTGGGTTTTCCATTTGGTAAAATTTTTCAAAATCGTATGTATAAGCCATTCCAAGACACGGCCCGCAATATCCGTTACACCAGATTAAATAATAACGATCTTCGATGAAAACTACGCGGGGATCATATTTATAATCGGAATCAGGCAAATCCGGATCAGTCTTTATAAATTGAATTGGCTTGTCTTCTATTTTCCAATTAATACCGTCCTTGCTGCGTCCAACGTGAATATCCATGTGCCGCGCGGTATCATCACAGCGAAATACTCCGGCAAATTCACCTTTATAGGGAACAACAGCACTGTTAAAAATACTGTTTGAAGCAAGAGTTAAATTCCTTGGAATAATCGGATTCTTTGTATATCTCCACATTAATTCTTTTTTTGGATCGCTTGAAGACGGTCTGTCTTCCCAGGGAATGTTCGGTATACTGCTTCCGTTTACAATAATACTACTCATATTCTTCTCCATAAGAATAATTGAACCATTTTCAAAAACTGAAGTTTTGAAAAGTTTAGGTTAAAAAAATTCCCGGCAATTATATAAATTACCGGGAATATTAAATAAATTCAGAAACCTTAATTAGTCTTCGTTTGCATCATCCAAAACGGCTTGAATTCTCGGAGCCCAAGATTCAACAATTTGCGATGGTGTTCCGTTTTCCCAGAAGCGTTCATCATACAGCATTACGTCAGCCGGGTAACCGGGAATAATAGCGAAGTCTCTGTATGTAGCAATATTAGGATCTTTCTGCAATACCATTGTTTCGTCAACAGAACGGCGGTCGCGATGGAAAGGATAATAATCCACCTTCCAGTCAGTATCCATTGGGGTCATCCAAAGATCAAACGCTTTAAGAATAACGTCAACTTCTTCTTTTGTAAAGAAACTGGGAATAACATATACAACTTCAGTAAGGCTCGTACGATAATTCGTAGCTCTGGGGCCTTTTGGCGCCAGAACCATTCCGTAATCATCCGCCATTTCCGGCAGCTGACCTTGTCTCCACTCAGGATCAAAAACCATAGCGACTTTTCCGTCAAAGAATTCGCCGAAATTCCAGCCCCATTCGGCGTTTGCCGCGCGATTCTTCATTACGCCTTCATTTATCAACCTTTGATAAAACGCTATAGCTTCGATAAAGTTAGGTGTGTTTGTGGCATTATGGAATTTACCATTGTTATCTATCGTTACAAAGTTACCGTTGTTTCCGTATACAAACCCATACATAACTTCACGAGCATCATCAGCGGGAAGCGCATAGATATCAATAACGCCGTCATTGTTAATATCGCGGGTTAACTGTTTGCAAATATCAAAGAAAGCGTCCCATGTCCATTTTCCTTCTCTTTGCAAAGTGAATGGAAGATCCGGATCAAGTCCCGCTTCTCTGAAGAGTCTCTTGTTAAAGAAAATATAATTTCCCTGCCAGCTGAAACCGCCGACACCCGGAGTAATGGCATACTGTTTACCATTTATGGTAAACAAATCTTCCATCATTTTATTCCATGCCGCTTTTTGTCCGGCAACAGGAACCCTGTTATTAAGTTTTACCGAGCTGTCACTAAGCGGGAAAAGCAGTCCTTGTCTGTATAATGTCATTGCCCAGTCAGCGGGAAGAACATATAAAGAATAACTTTTATTGCCTGACATAATATTGCTGACAACTAATGGGAAATAGTCATCCCATCCGGAAAGTTCAACTTCTTCCATCCACAGCCCGTTATCAGAAAGAACTTTCTTTCGCCACTCAAGTTCTTTTTCTTCACTATCGCTTCTCGGCTCATAAGTATTCACATTATAAGCATTGCTCCACCGCGCAATAACTACATTCGCACCCTTGAGTTTTGGACCTTTTTTGCACCCTGCAAGAACCAGAATACTTGCTACAAGAATAAGTGTACATAAAATCGCAAAAATCCTACCTGTTCTTTTTAACATTTCATTCCTCCATAAAAATAAAATATATCAAGCGGTATAAACCATCAAGACGGCTCTCCGCATTGAATCCGACATATATAGAATACTCCGTTATTTTACATCTTAATTCCTGTTTGTGTCAAGGATTCAACAAATGTTTTTTGCGCAATTAGGTACAGTATAATCAACGGAGCAAGGCATAAAAGCATTCCGGTTGCTACAATAGCCTGAATATACGCAAGCGGCGGATTCTGCACAAGACCTCCGGTACCCACGGCGTTAATAGCTCCCCAGTAGCGGTAAATAGCATCTGTTAATTTATCCAAAGCAATCGGCATCATAGGATAATTGCGTAAAAACAATGTTGTAAACAGGGTATCCGTCCACTGCCATACAAAAGAAAAAAGAAAACAGCAAGTAAGCATCGGCATAGCGTCAGGCAGCATTATACGGGCAAATGTATATAATTTGCCGCATCCGTCTACATAGGCGGCTTCTTCAAGTTCTTTCGGAACGCCCCGGAAATACTGCCTTAGTAAAAAGATGTACAATCCGCTTTTAAGGCCCATAGCTGTCGCTGAAAGCATTAAATAACCCGGAATTGTACCAAGTAAATTGATATTTTTGCCTGAAATCAACTTAATAAGCCCAAAAATATCGAAAAATTGAAAGTTAAGATAAAGAGAAGACATAATTGTCTGCGGCGGAACAACTATTAATAGAAAAACACACATAAAAAGTACGTTTCTGCCGGGAAACTTGTACCGGGCAAAACCATAAGCCGCCAAAGTGCATGACGAAACCTGTAACACAGCGCTGATGACCAGGAAAATAATCGTTTGAAAGAGCGTAGTCCAATAATTCAATAATTGGAGAGAAACTTTATAATTAGAGACAGAAAAAGTACGGGGAATACTTATTACAGTAGGATCGAATAGATCCTGTTGTTCCATAAAACTAACCGATAATTTATCCAGTAACGGCTGCAAGATAAGGAAACATAGTCCAAAAAGAAGAATACCGCGGAATATTTTATAAATAATATCCACAATGTTGTTTTTTAGCCTGTAAGCTGTCATTTTATTCATAATAGTACACCTTCTTCGAAATTATGGATAAACATATCCCTATAACCACAATAACAACCAAAAAATAAAACCATGCCATTGCGGCGGAAAAGCCAAAGTCCAGCCGATTAACCAGCGCAACAAATATTTTTTTCATAACTCTGTTGTCTGTTCTTATCAGGTAATCAACCACACTATATACAAAATTAACAAGTATTAAAGAACTGACCATCGGAAATGTTATTTTCCAAAAACACTCCCAACTGGTAGAACCTTCGATTTTTGCGGCTTCAAACATGCTGGACGGTATTGTTTGCAGTGCGGAAAGGAAAATGATTATTTGTATACCGGAAGCCATCGCAATATTGTATATTTGATTTACTACCTGAAAAATATATTTCATGTATCCGCTTGCGGCGCCTTCCGCGGCAAGTACACGCTCAAGAACGCCTGTTACGGATGTTTTAAGCTGATTGCTTTGTTTTATTGACTCTGCCACGCTGCGTAAAAGAGCATTGTTGGTTTCCAGCCCAATCAATACACCGGATGAAAGAATCACGGGCAGAAAGAAAATAGCTCTGACAAATCCTCTTGCCTTAAATTCCTGATTTAATATCAAAGCGACAAAAAGACTGAAAATAATAACAGCCGGAACTATTAAAACCATGCGTACAAGTTCTTCGACAAGCAATCGATTAAATTCAGCGTCAACCAAAAGAGCGCGTTGAATATTTCCCAGACCCGTGAATTCCATACGGAAACCGTATCTTGTAACATCAATGATAACTCTGCTGAATGACATACGAAGAGATTCAAAAATCGGAAGCAGCATAAAAGAAATAAAACCGATAATAAAAGGAAGAACAAACAAATATCCCGCACGGGCATTTTTTCCTTCAAGCGTAAGGCAAAGTACATCATTTTTCTGTGTAAAATACTTTGGAAGATATTTCGTAAAAAAATCTATAAATTTCTCTTTAATTTTCATTTATCCCCCTTAATAACAATATAACTGTCAGCGTTTATATATCTGTTATTATAATAAACACCAAAATCGCCGGCGTTTATTATTACCCTGGTTCCATCCTCATACCCTGTTAATGTTACACCCGGAGCTAAAATTTCGTGCTCTGTAATGAATTGGGAATACAAACGCTCAAAGTCTGCGGTAAATCGCTTATATAACGCGTCTGCTTCATTAACCCATTTACCGTATTCATTTGCATAAAACTGCCTGAACTTGGTTTCCTGCAAAACTGCTGTTTCTTCGGTCATAAAGCTAAAATAAAGTCCTGCGCCGGATTCAATTATTTTTAACAGGTTTTTTGTGTAATCTTCGGCAAGATTTATAGCTTTACCCGTATATGGCACAAGGCCATGCAAGACAATCGGGTAGAAGGGAACGGAAACATCGGTAATACCAAAACCTTGATCATCTAATGCCATATCTACAATAAAATCTGCCCATGGCGCGGCATAGACATGCCCCGAAAGCAGCATAATACCGGTTCCGTTTCTGTTAAGTTCAGCGAGTTTTTCCTGTCTCATTTTTATTGATGCTTCGCGGCTAACATGCCATTTCTCATTATAATCGCCTGAAAGTTTTGAACCTATATTTCTGAACGCAATATTATTAAGCCCCAGTGAACCTGATTTTTTAACAAAGTTATCAACTAATGACATAGTAACAGCCGGACGGGCAATATAATTAAGCTTACCCCAGCGTTTACGTTCACCAAACCAGACAAAACTGTAAGGGTATTTTTGAATACGTTCATGGCTAACATAACGGGAAATGTCGCGGTACAGGTTAAATCCGTCAAAAAACTTTTTATCTCTCATAAACATAAAATCAACTTCGGGATAAATTTTATAACCGTTATTATTTGCGGAACTTACAAGATTATGAAAATCCGTTTTGCTGCCAAGATCGTTTATTAATTTAATGCTTGTAGGTATTGAATGATCAACACTGCGGTTAAACCAGCCGTTAAGTTTAATGTTCACGTTCTTCCAGCCGAATTTTGCAAAGTCTTCGATCATTCCTGCGGCTTCACTGTATGATGTTAGTTTTAAAGGAAGATCAAAAGGTATACCCAAGCGATGCTGTGTTTTATTAACCGCGCCCGGGATTTCCACTGCAACCGGTACGCCGTTTTCCTGTTTTTTTACAAGAGTTGGAAATTTATTCATTAGCCACGCTCGGTATTCTTTTGCCATACCGACATAGCCGTCCTGCTTACAGGCAAGGTAACGTAAAGTAAGTCCTTCGCCTTCAGGCAGCCCTTTTTCATATTGGTATACTGCCCTGTCAGAACGCCCCGAGATATTCATTAACGCGCTGTGTACAATATCAAAACGTGAATATACATTATTATATGAGCTGTTTAATCCTGAAACATCAGCCCGTACGCTTGCATAGGAAGCTCCTTCCTCAATAATACACAACAACGCATTCCCGTTCTTTTGAATTCCAAAAACCGGATATGGAGCTTTATTGTCATTAATAACCGCATCACGGATCAATCCTTCGTCCCAGCCATATACAAAATTACTGTATGTAAGCTGGTTCTGCTTTCCGTTATTAAAGTATATTAACGCTCCGCTGCCATCCGGAACCAGAAGATACCCTTTGTCTCCCAATCCACCCGCTCCAAAGTACGGTAAAACAGACAGCCTTACCATTGGGTATGCGCCTCTATAAGCAATTTTGTCAAAAGGAATATTTAAAACAAGCGCATTCCCCTCCAGTGAATAACGAAAAGTAACATTAAAAGCAGGTCTTTCTTTTCCGCCAACTAAAGGATAATAATCAACATCATTCAGATAATCTTCATAAGTATATCCGGCCGCCGCAAAAATTTTTTCATACTCAACTTTCAGGTATTCCTGTGTATTAGGGCGAAGAACATATATATTTCTTCGGGAAAGGTCAGGATAAAGAGCAAGAAGTTCGTCTTTGTTATCGTTTGAGCGTAGATTGTTGATATCATAAAGCCGGTAGCCTACTTTTACAACAGTAACATCGCCTGAATCCATTTTTTCCATAAATGACAACATTCTTTCTTCCGGTACTGCGGGCGGGATATTATAAGTACGTTCCAGATTGCCGACTGTGTAATCAACTTCCAGCGTGTTGTTTACAATTTTGTAATTATAAGCTCCCAGAGAAACGCTTTGATCATTTGAATAAAGGATCTGTCCTATTCCCGAAACATCGGCATATTCAAGCGAAAATAATGAACGCATCAAGTATTTGCTAATAGTATCAGCAAGCGGGTCTTCTCCTGCCGGATTTGAATTCCACTGTACGCCTGTAGCTTTTTCTGTAAGAATAATTTCAGTAGTTTCCGGAAAAAAACGCAGCTTAAGATATTCATTTTCCAGAATTAGTTCATCTTTAGCTTCGTCATTTCCGTATATAGTGACATTTTTTAATCTTGATCCATGCTGGCTGCAGGAAGACAGAATAACAAGAAGTGTAACAAGCAGCCAAGTCGCTTTTTTCATTATTCCCCCTATATTACCCTGAACAGTATTTCTTTATATAACGAAACGAAATATGATATCGCATCGCTGACAAGACTAAAGAAAATAACAAAAATAAATACAATTACGCCCATTCCAACTATCGTCAGTAAACTTGAAAGTATGGTTTTCCCGATGCTGTAATCATGTACCATCATCATACCGGCTAAAATCAATATGCCTGTCCATAAAGTAGAAAAGCCCGCAAGGAACCAATAAACCGCGCCTTCTTCAAACGTAATTACCTGGCTTAGGATTATCATTATAGCATTAATAATTACAGAGGGCACTAACGCATAAGCAATAGTCATATATATTTCGCCCATCTTTCCCTTGCCGTCCATTAAAGTTGTAAGACTCCAGTTTGCGACAGTCCAAAGGAAAATCGGCAGCAGAATACGCAATAATTCAATTATTGCGTTGAATTTCTCCATATTAATTTTAACAAACTGGAAACTCGTTAATGTAAGGCGCATTATTTCTATAATGACCGAAATGAATACAATAATGTTTGCGGCGGCAATGGAACCGCGTTTTTCATGGGTTAAATCCCAAAAACCATCAAGAGGATGAGTACAGACATACAACGAATACCTTAATGTCCTGCTGAGATACTGCCACCATGCTTTATTTATTAATGATGTCATGCTTCTTTAATCTCCTTGATAAGTTTTATGCAATACTTTACACCGGCAGGAACAATAATTATTATTGCCAAAATCAAAAGTACTTTCCATAAATTTTCTTCCATCACCTGCTTGCGGTAAAACTGGAAAGCCTTGCTGTATCCTACACGATAGTGTTTTAACTTGTAGTATTTCATTGCTTTTTTATACTCACCTTGCCTGAGCGCGGCCCTTCCTATGCCTATATACGCAAGATCATAGTTCCCGTTCATTTTCAGAACTTCTTCCCAAATCCTGGCGGAAGATTCATAGCGTCCTGCGCGGTACTCGTTAAGAGCTTTGTTTATCATTGCACCATAACCGGTAAGCTCAAATCTCGTAAGAGCAGCGGTTCTGGAATCCAGGGCATATAAAACATCGTCCATTCTATCCAAAGCAACAGGCACTGAAAAACTGCCTTCACGATTACCCAGCCCTCCAAAAGCATATAAAAGATTGCCCTGGAAATCGTACATAAAAATACGTCCGCGCGTCCTGTCGAAACAGGCGTATGAATCATTGTCAAACGCCGTAACATCAATAAATCTTGAACGACCCGATATACCGCCTGCAGCGCCAAAAGCTAAATCGCCGACCGGAGGTTTATAACCGTTGCGAATTAGTATATCCTGTCCCATTGCGTTAAGACGCCGTACCGCGTCTTTATCTGATGCGGATATAACATTGGCAGGTCCGGCAGAGTTAGTAACATAAATAAAACCTTCCCAATCAAGACACACATTGTTATATTCAGTCGGAACGAAAAGCATCATACGTTCTCTCTGCGCTTTAGTGGCAACTAATTTCCATACATAATCCGCAAATTTAAATTTAACTTTATTAGCGCCCATATAACCCGTAAATTCACCGCGGCTGTCAAATTCCATTAACCCTTTGTTTACGTTTCTGACTTGTACAAATATACGGTTGGCAAAATCGACAACCAGTTTGAGCGGCTCGAATTCAATAAAGTTATCTATACTTTCGTCATACGGTCTTGTAATGGAAAAAATATAATTCCAGTTACTGTCCAATTTTAGTATCCGCATATTGCTTGTATCAGCTATGTAAATGAAACCTTCCCTGCATTCAAAAATATCCATTGGGTAATTTAACGGCGATTCACGACCGTCAATTAATACGGATGAAACCGTTTTAACAAGAACATGCTCTCCGTTTTCCCGCACTTCAATAACCAAAATCCTGTTATTGCCGGAATCGCAGATGTATATTCGGTTGTCACGAATAAATAGTCCCTGAGGTTCCTTAAAATGATTTAGCCCGAATGAGGTTCCTAGAAAATAATCGCTTACACGGTAGGCATCAGGAGACGCAACCTGCTCTTCCCAAAAATCATAATTGTAGGTGTAGTTTGTCGGTTCGGAAAAAACAGGAAAAACGGCAGAAAGACAGATTAAAATTACAAATCCGATTAATATATTTTTCATTCTTTTATCCCCGAATTGGCCATTGTCTGCAATACATTACTTTGAGCAAAAATAAACAATACAAGCGGAACAATCATGACAAAGAGTCCGATTGCCGCGCCTACGCCGGCCCTGGCAACACCGGCAGTAATTATTTGTGAAAGCGCATAAGGCAGTGTTTTAAGCTGTTCCGAGTAAATAAAGTTGGAAGCGCGGGCGTTCCAAAGGCTTTGCACGGAAAAAATCATTACTGTAAGCCATGCCGGTTTTATCATCGGTAAAACAATGTAAATAAAAATACCCCATTCTTTAACGCCGTCTACTGTCGCAGCTTCAAGAAGCGTATCCGGTATTGTGTCAATAAACTGTTTCAGCAGGAAGAAACCCATCGGCATCGCAAAGGCGGGAATAATAATCGCAAGGTAAGTATCAACCCAGCCGAGTTTTGCCATTATAAGATAATTGGGAATTGCCGTTACATAACCTGAGAACATAAGGGTTATGATAACGCCGGAAAAGAAAATCTTTGCGCCCGGAAATTTATATTTGGAAACAACAAATGCTCCCATTGAAGCTACAATAATTAGTCCGGCTGTTCCAACCGCGGTAACGAATACCGTATTAAAAATATAGCGAGAGAATGTTACCCAGGATTGACTCATTATTATAAAAAGATCCTGAAAATTATTTATTGTAGGACGGCGTACAAAAATATTGGGCGGAAAAAGAAAGATTTCATTTAATGGTTTGAACGCGTGATTAATGGAAAAAACAAGCGGAAAAACAAAAAATAGCCCAAAAACAGTAAGTATGGAATAAATAAACATATCGCCGCCGTAAGAACGATTAAGTCTTTTCCCGCCTTTTAATTTCTTTAGTCTTTTCATATTTATACCTCTCAGGTTCCTACACGCTTAAGAAATTTTTGAATAACAGCATTGCAGAGAATCATGGTTAAAAACAATATTGTCGCAATGGCGGAAGCATAACCCATTTCAAAACGGATTGAGCCGTAGTCAATCAGATGGTTAACAACCGTATGTACCGCGTAATCCGTACTTGGAAATCCCGCAAGCACAATGGTAACATCCGCTACGCCGAAAGACTGGGTTATTGCCATAACCGCCCCGAACATTAACATTCCTTTCATGTTGGGAAGCGTAATGTACCAAAGTTCCTGCCAGCGATTGGTGATTCCGTCTACAAGCCCCGCTTCATAAAGAGTTGGATCAATGGTAGAAAGCCCGGCGATAAACGCAAGGAAGCCCGCGCCCAAACTCATCCACAGAATAACGATAAGCATTACGGGCATCATGTATTTGGGATCTGTCAGCCAATAAAGCGGTTGATTCAATATACCAAGGTTCATCAATAAACCGTTTATGTAACCGTATGCGTCGCCTGAAAAAATCAAAGCCCAAATCATGTAAGCGCCGCCTGAAATTGACGGCGCATAAAAAACAAGCGTAACAAAAGCGCGGACATAGCGGGGCAGTTCATTGATAAACCACGCAAACAGAAAAGCCGCTATATAACCGACAGGTCCTGTAATTGCCGCCATAATAAACGTGTTTTTCAACGCAATTAAAAATACATCATCGGCAAGCAGGAGATTAATGTAGTTGCGTAAACCGATAAACTTAGGCGATTCAAGAATATTGAAATATGTAAAACTGTAAAAGACAGAAATCAACAGTGGTAATACAAAGAAAAGAATAAATACAATTGCGTAAGGCGCCAAAAAAATATAGCATACCCGATACCTGTAAATTTCACGAGCTCGTTTTTCATCACGCTCTCTGACTTTGTCAAAATATCCTGAAAAACTCATTCTACCCCCTATTCAAGGCCAAATTCTTTACGTTTTTTTGCCAACTCATCATTGATAGTAATCGTATAATCAAGCAATGTTTCGCGCGTGTCCTGACCTTCGTTTAATATCTTGCGTACCGCGTTGACAATATGGCGGCTCACAAAATAACCGCCGGGTACTTCCGGTATGCCGACTGTCCATCCCCTCTGTTCATCAAGCACTGCCATTTGTTCCGAACCCCATGAAAGCCGTCTAAAAGCTTCATAATTGGCAGTAGGATAACGAGCGGCAGCGCCCATAATGCTTTCAAGTTCACGTCCAAACTCTAACTGGGTTTCAGCGCTGACCCACCATTTTAAAAACTCCCATGCCAAATCAGGATGCTTTGAACTGGAAAGAATCATAGAAGCAAGAGTTCCTGTCGAGACAGAACGATCTATTGAACCGTCGCTTTTTTTCAAACCGGGCATTCTAACAAAACCCCAAAGCCCGCGAATTTCAGGCGCAAAAACTTCCAGAGTGTTGAACCATGTATAATCATCAAATGCCAGCGGCATTTCACCTGTACGGAAACGGTTAATAAAATTAAAAACAACGGGTGTTTTATAATGCGTGTAAAATTTCGTATAAAAATCGAAAGCTTCAATCGCGATTTCAGAAGACAGAAGAGTGCGGGAACCATCCTCATTGTAAAGCCGCCCGCCTCGCTGGAACAAATGCGCCAAAAAGTTTGAAAAATCCGGCGCCGCAGAATTTCCGACAGAGGGAATGCCCACATTCATGTTATTCTTCTGAATAATAGGCATTATGTTGATAAGGTCATCCCAGGTGTCGGGAAGCTCAATACCTAGTTCTTCAAGAATATCTTTGCGGTAGTACATTACATGGTAATACATGGTTTCGGGAAGGCCGTATATGCCGCCGTTAAAGTAAAACGGAATAATTACGCTGGGATCAAATTCTTTTACCACATCATCGTATCCGGGTAATTTGGAAATATCTAAAACCGCTTTACGGACAGCATAGTTTATAACTTCACCCTGCTGCATTGTAAGAACCACATCAGGCCCGATATTGGCAACTACGGCAGGCATTACCGCGTCAACCGCAACAAGTTTTACGTTTACCTTAATCCCTGTCATAGAGGTAAACGAATTATCTATCATTCCTTTTAATATCGTACTTTGATCACGTCCGGAAAGCATCCATACTTCAATTACATCGGAGCTTTTACCGTATACATTTCCGATACTGTCATAGTCAACGACGAATGATGAAAGAAATGAACGAATTTCATGGGAAGCGGCTACAAAGAAATTATCATTAATAACCGGGAGAGGGCTGTTCTCGGCGCTTATAAAAATGTAGTCTATATCCAGCTGCGATTCCGAAAGAGCAAGCAAACTGTCACCAAGCGAGCTGATATTACTTTTAAAGTTGACAAGGGTTGCGGGGATTTTATCGGGGCGTCTGATAAAAAGTTCAAGCTGGCGCGCAAGCGTTAATGTCGCGGCTGCCTGTGCGCTGCGCTCGCCGGAATAAGCGGTTAAATCATCAACAAGTTTGTAGAGTATCTTACTCTCAAGTTTCATAGCTTCTATAACTTCAGGATAAACTACATCAACACGGTAATCGCGGTATATATCCGGTTCAGGTCCTGTAAGGATTAGTATCTTACGGTAAATCGCGTTCAGACGATACACGCTTTCTTCCATTACATTTAACAATCCGCCCATTTCGCCAAGTGTTACCTGAAGACGGATAGTATTGGTCCCTTTTTCCAAAGGAACTAAAACTGCTCCCTGACTGTCACTCGGCGTTGTTAATTTCCATTTGTTGTTATATTTAAACGGAACCGCGGCAAGCTCCTTACAAAGTATTTCTCCGTTTATGAGAATCGTACGATTTGATACAAAACCGCGGTTATAATTCTGCCGTCCCTTGATTGAAATACGGTACAAGCCGTTTTCCGGCACATCGAATTCCCATTCAATCCACTGTCCTGATATGCGCCAGCTTTCACCGCCAATTATATTAAGCCGTATTTTTGAAACACTGGCAGGTTCTGTCGCTCCGGAAGAACGATCATAAATCGGATACAAGGAAGGATCTGAATAACGGGCAGCGCTTTCTCCTTGAATTTTCAACTGAAAATTATTAGGAGTATTTTTGTATTTATTTTTATCTAATTTTGCCAGGAACTGACGGTAAGTTTGCGTTTCGACAGGCACTCTTAACGAAAAATCACGAATCGCCATTGATTCATTTATACCAACCAACTTGATTGAATTTTCACCTTCCTTAAAATAAAAAACATAAGGATCGGTTATATAACCCAGCGGATCCCTGAACCATGCTTTTTCCCAGCGGGGTTTTTCCTCCTGTTTCGGACGAATTTCATTGCCTTGATTATCAAACCGATTGGGTCCCGCTCCCCCCCATACACGTTGAAATGTGAGCCTGTCGGCTCCAAGAAAAGGTGTTTCACCGTTAATCAATAAAGAACGTTCTATCGGTATACCGCGGGATTTCATAGGATAATATTCAATATGAATAGCATAAAGTCCCGCTCTTTCCATATTAACTTTATATTCAACAAAACTGTTTTCTTCTGTTATCAGGGCGCGTGAACCGTTAAAATTGTTATTTACAGAAACGCCTTCGGCAGAAGCCCATGAAAAAATATCAATTACAATGTCTTTTTGCCCTGCCGGAATATTCGCATAACGTTCAACATAACGGGAATAAATGTTTGTTCTTCCTGTGCTTGCTCCGCTTAAATCTATTCCGGTGTATTTTGTTGAAAAATCCGCCTCTTGCTTTCCTGAAATTAAAAAAATCGCCGCCACAACTATAACAACAGCGGCAAAAACAATCAGATTAACGCCAAAAATTTTATTCTTCATATCCGTTACAGCCTTTACTCATAAAATTTTCATTCCTATCCTATTTAACAGCTTTTATCATTAAATTGATAAGAGCCCCGTTATCTTCCGAATTCGGCTGACCTGTTCTTCTGTTAAAAAGACCGAATTTTTCTCCGTTTCCGCTTGCAGCTCCGTTATCCCAATAAACAGGAACAAGACCGTATTTTTTTGCCGTTGCAAATACATAGGGAATATACTCAAACCTGCTTTTGCGCGCCTGTTCCTGTTTTGCGGAATCACCCGGATATAATTGCAAAACCGCGCCGCATTCACCGATAATTACCGGAATGTTTTTGTCAATAAAGCGCGGTTTAAAAGGAGCAAAGTCGCTTTCTATTTTTTGTTTGTCAGCTGATGATCCCCATTCAACGCGTGTTCCTTCTATACCGAATTCATTTGGGTCATAATAATGAAAAGTAACAACCTGCCTGTCGGCGGCGCTGTCTTTAGGCAGTATAAATGTATCAGAAAGTGTCTGCTGGGGATTTGTACAATATGCCGGAATTACGAGATAACGTTCCGTGTTGTTACCGCCTGCCGCTCGCACCTTATCCGTAAAAATTTGATTCCAGTTATTTATTATTTCCAATTGCTTGCCGGGATTTGATCTGAAAGCGCTGCTCCAGCACCAACCTCCGTCGTGAATCTCGTTCATGGATTCAAACATCAGCCAGTCGCCGTAATTCTGAAAATACGCCGCTATTTGTTCCCATACACGGGTAAATTGATCTGTTATTTTTTTATATTCAGCTTCATTCCTGTATGATTTGCCGATTGAGAGCCAGCCGCTCTCCTGCCGCTCACTGGAAGTAGCGCCGTCATGGTGTAAATTGATAATGACTTTTAACCCGGCGTCATGAGCCATTCGCACAACTTCGCCCACTCGTTTCAAGCGAGACGGAGCTATCCGGTGTTCGGGAGCCTTACCTATATGCCCCATCCATGTTACAGGAATGCGAATTATATCAAAACCGGCGGCTTTTACCCCGTTCATCAATTCTTGATTGACAGGAGGATTACCCCAGCCTGTCTCGCTTCCGATATTACCGTTGAAAGAATCAAGAGTATTCCCCAAATTCCAACCCGCAAAAATTTTTTCTTCCTTAAAGTAATTAAACGCTGTCTTTCCGCTTAACAGTTCAAGCTGATAATTATCTACAAGATATGGTTCTTGGGAAATTTGGGTAGGAGGCATCGTTTTTTCCCGTGCTTCGATCTTACCTTTGCATGCGATTAGCATTAAAGAGATAATAAAAATTACAGACAGTAATTTTTTAATGTTATCTCCTTTAAATATTAAGAATTGAATTATATTAACACCATGATCCGAAAATCGTCAAGTTTTTTTTGCTAATTAGTCTTTTCAAGTGGTCAAAAGTTCCAAAAAACCGGGATATGTTACTGCAGCGCTCTCGGCGTTTGTTATTTCTACGGGAATTTTGCCTCCAAGAGCGGCGGCGGCAAAAGCCATAACAATCCTGTGGTCGCAATGCCCGTCAATTATAGGGGTTTTTTCAGAAAATAAGGCTCCTTTTCCGTGAATAACAAGACCGTCAGGCCTCTCCGTACAAGAAACTCCAAATTTGGCCATTTCTTTTGCCATTACCGCAATACGATCTGTCTCCTTAATACGGGCATGGGCAACATTTACAAGAAATGTGTCTCCGTCAGCAAAGGCCGCCGTTACCGCCGCTGCCGGAAGCAGATCCGGCGTTTCGTTAAGATCAAAAGTTCCGCCGCGCATAACACCATTACGTGAAACAGTAACTGTTTGCCCGTCTTCGCCGCTTTGCCATTGAACTTCACAGCCCATAACTTTCAATATATCAAGAAAATATTTATCTCCCTGAGTATCCGCCGGATCAAGACCAAGAAGGGTTACTTCCCCGCCTGATATAACAGCAGCAGCGGCAGGAAAAGCTGCCGAAGAAAAATCGCAGGGAACAGAGCTTGAAAACGCTTTCCATGATGAGCCGCCGTTAATTTTAAAATAGGAATAATCCGGCGCTGCTTCAAAAGGGATACCGTGCGCTTTTAAGTAGGAAAGAGTCATTTCTATGTACGGTTTTTCGTTTAGTAATGGCACTTCGATTTCGGTAACAACTCCGCTCGGCGCAATGGGCGACGCCAAAAGCAGCGCCGACAAATACTGACTGGTCGGACACGGCAGACTGACTTTACCGCCCGCCCAGGGACCCTTTATCGTGATTGGAGCGCACCCGTTATTGCTGCCGCACTGAACACCAAGCCCTGTCAGCGCATCAAGAAGGGGAGCGGCGCTGCGCTTTTTTATTTGTTCGTCGCCTGTAAACCTAACAGTTTCCGATTGAAGTCCTGCGACAGCCAGCGCCAGATAGAGAGTAGTTCCCGAATTGCCTACGTCAATTTCAATATTTTCCGCAGCAGATTTTTTAAACCCGCCGTTACCTTTCACTTCCCATTTGACCAATTTTTTCCCGTCTTTATCCGGCGGATTTGGACATAAAGGATCAACTGTCCGGTATTCGGTTACTTCTGCGCCAAAGGCTCTGCAAGCCAGAACACAGGAACGGGTATCAAGGGAATCCAGAGGGTAAAAAATTTCAGAAACACCGTCAGAAAGAGAGGCGATTAACAACTGCCTTATCGTGTGGGATTTTGAAGCGGGAATTCTTACTACACCGGAAAAACGATGGGGCTTAATGCAGACATTCATGGTTATATTATTTTACAAATTAACATAAGGAGATCAATATGCTGTATAACCGGATTTTACATATTATACACAAATACTTTATGAAAACAACATTCCTTTCTTTTTTACTGCTTTTTAATGATTATTCCCATACTTGTGGATACAAAACCGGAAATATTCAAACGCAGATGAAAATCCCCTTGATAAGGAGGAATGTCAATAAAATTATCCAAAGGTTCATTTCCTATTTCAAAATTCAACGGATAAACAACATGTCCCATTTGTTCTAATATTTCTGCAATTTTTCTATAATCTCTTTTTCTGAAAATGCACGCATCCTTAGATTCCAACGTTTCTTCGTCAGAGGTCAAATTAACCTCGCTTGTATGCACTGCTAACCCACCTTTCCTCAAAGTTTTTAAATTATTAATTAGGAAATCCAGACCTTGTTTTATACCGCCTAAATGCTCAAATGCGCAGCAACTCCAATTAAAATCATAATCATTTAAATCGTCAGGTATATTATTCATGTCTACACTGCGAAACTGTACATTCTGCTCAAACAAAGCTTTTGAACAAATTCCGTCTTTGTATAAATTTTTAATATTGTTTTCAGAATTGTACCCATCAGTTGCCCACATTCTAGCAGTTTCCGTGTTTATATCTAAATCCGTTGCTGTAATTTTGCAGCCTAAACTCGCAAATAAAGCCGGAAGCGGCTCTTGCCCTGCAGCAAAGCAAAGACCCTTGCTGCCTTGTTTTAAGAAACCATTTTCATAAAGAACCTGAGCCACATAAACATACTCCCATTGTTTACGATGCATTTTAGGGAGTTCTTTTATTTTTTCACACCAGTATTGATAAAAAGGAAATTTCCAGAAATACTGGTTGCAAAGCTGACTTGTACAACTTAATGGAATATTTAATTTATTTAATAAAAAAAAATTTAGTTGACTATATTCTGTTAACTTTCTTTCTTTGTCTTCTAATAATATTTTATATCTCCTATCACTTCCATTAATTTTATTTATTATTCTTATGATTATTTTTTTTATTCCTAACATTTCAATATCTCCTCAATAACCTTGATTATCAGCTTAATACTTTTTTCCCGAAAGAATACATATTATTGAAATTGATGCTTTATTTATTTTCAATTGTTTATTTAAAAAAACTAAACGAGCCGTATTTGAATAATTTGCCGTTACTGCGCCTGTTTCCTTCATCAACATATTTATAAATAAACGTTGCGAACGCTTCTTCGCTCCCCGTCTCCGAACAGGAAAAACCCATTGTGATATACGGTTCGTTGTGAGCTGCAACAAGCAAACCTTGAGTAAGAGCGCGGAAGGACGCAAGTGAAGAAGGGCCAAGTATATCCGCCGCGTCATCCTTCCCTGTGCTTATCTTAATGTCGGGATATACAAGAGATAAGGTTCCGCATTTACGGTTTGTAAAAACTGCCGCCAGTTCTTTTATCAGAAAAAACCATCCTTTTATATGGTCGTTAACAATTATCTCAATATCAGACAGGGGAAGCTCCGCGGCGCCGGCTCGGATAGAAGGAGGCGAGCAAATGAGAATTGCATCATCAATATGTTCAAGGCGGTTTTCAGCAGCAAGGACAACTGTTCTTGCGGAAATGGGGCTTGAAGGATTCCAGTCCAGAGACAATCGCTTTTCGTTTTCCTGCGGAGTATTTTTAACCGCTCCGCTAAGTCTGTTCGGTATCAACGCGGAAGTATACTTTTCCACCCTGCTCATTGCCGCAGCTTCAATAGAACGGCTGAGTGCGGATTCATTGCCCGCAATGAAGATTCCTCTGGTCATGTATATATTCTACAGTTATCGACCATTTCCAGCAATAGACGTTTCGGAAATATATGCTAAAATGCTTAATATGAAAACAGTCCGAGCCGCGATGATTGGAGACATAGTAGGTTCGCCCGGTCTTGAAATTCTCGAAGCAAAGCTACCGTTATTGATAAAAGAACAGAATATAGACTTTGTAATTGTAAACGGAGAAAATGCGGCGGAAGGTTTTGGAATGACGGAAAGCAACTTCAGGCGAATTATTGCGGCGGGAGTAGATGTAGTTACATCAGGAAACCATATTTGGGAAAAACGTGAGTTTTGGCAAGTTCTGGAAAACGAAAAAACAATGCTGCGCCCTGCAAATTATCCCGTGGTATCGGCGGCTGTTCCCGGCGCAGGTTGTACGCTTATCGAAAAAAACGGCGTTTCATGGTTTGTGATTAATCTTCAAGGACGTGAATTAATGAGTTTGATTGACTGCCCCTTTCAATGTTTTGACCATATTTTCAATACGCAAAAAGAGGCCTCCGCACAACCTGTAATTCTTGTAGATTTTCATGCCGAATCCAGCCGTGAAAAAGAAGCCCTTGCCTACTATATTGACGGACGCGCATCGGTTATTGCGGGTACTCACACACATGTACAAACCGCAGATGAGCGCATATTACCAAAGGGCAGCGCATACATAACAGATTTAGGCATGACAGGCATTACAGACAGCGTAATAGGCATGGACCTGAAAATCTGTCAGGAAAGGTTTAACAAGCAGGTTCAATACCAGATGAAAACCGCAATGTCCGGTAAACCGCCTCAAATAAACGGTATTATTGCGGAAATTGACACAGACACCGGAAAAGCGCTTACAGTTCAGCGTATTAAAAAGACTGACGGTTGATCGGGCTTCCTATATAGATACCTTCGCCCAGATAATCCATCCTTCTGCCTTCGATCAATATTTGCACATCATTTACATTCGGAAATTCGGTAACAGTCCAGACAATCTGCCTCAGCTGGGCTACATATCCTTCAACACCGAATGTGTTGAACATAAAATCTTCGCTGAAATTGATATAAGCCGTACTGCCTCGTACCGCGGCTGAAATTATCCGTGTATTTTTCGGAATTATATTCAAAATGCCCTTGTTTATTTCATCCGCGGAAGGACCTGTCAGCATTGTATTCAGGGCATCCTGCATGGGAGTATCCGAAACAGCTATCCTTCGGGTTACTTTTGATTGCAGAATCTGCCCGTCCTTGTTGATTTGGGTGAAATAAATGTTACGTTCTCTTGTCTGTACAACCGGAGTCGTTTGTGTCTGTGTTTGCTGATTTGTGTTCGGCTGTGTCGTTGTCTGTTGTACCGCCGGCTTATCATCTGTGGTTTGTGAGCCTGTCTTATCCTTTTGACTGGAATATTCTACCGTAACTGTCTGTTCACCCGAAGTTTCAGGAGCAATGCGGAACTCGGGAATAACAGGCTCATCAGGTAAATCATCATTAAGAAGTTCTTCTTCCGGCAGGGATGTAGATGTAATACGTGTTTTAAAAAGATTAAAATTTCTGCTTATCGTTTCGTAATTGGCCATAAAAACAGTGATAATGACAATAACAAATATAAGCCAGAAAATAACTATAGCTTGAGACTCGTGGGATTTATTTCTTTGGGTTGTTTTTCTTCTTTGCGCCACATATTGATCATCGGTCTAAAGAATAATAACAATTATCATATTTGTTGTATACTGTCATTTATCATGCGTAATAAAATGACTGATGAGCTTGCTGTTTGCGGCTTGAACGCGGTACTGGCTGTGGGGGAATATCATCCGCTTACGATAAACCGCCTCTTTCTGCGGGAAGACAGACTAAAAATGTTTACAGGTATCTGTAAACAGCTTGCCGAAAGAAAGCGTCCCTACAAAATTTGCGATAACGAAGAACTTGAACGTATATGCAAGAGCGTTCATCATCAGGGCGTAGTGGCAATGATCGAAGAACCCGTTATTGAATCCTTAAGCGT
>Ga0268262_10001933_pt1 | contig 24627 bp, 22 predicted proteins | sample TergutNc150P3_FD_190354 | JGI IMG/M metagenome (GOLD analysis project Ga0268262, IMG submission 190354) | Nasutitermes corniger P3 segment gut microbial community from laboratory colony in Florida, USA - Nc150 P3 (SPAdes) (version 2) | ecosystem: Host-associated > Arthropoda: Insects >...
CGGCGTCGGCTGAGTTCTGGAACGGGAAGATGTTTTTCCGCTCCCCGCGCTGAACGCTTGGCCACATATTGAACGTCCTTTCCGCCTTTGCGTTGCGGAACTGATGGTCGCGCACCAAGCGCCGTATAAGCCTGTTGTCGCTGGTGGGAATGCGGTTGTGATCGTCCAGGTTGAGCTGGGTCAAAGCTGAAACGTAAATCTTAAATTTGGTTTCCCTTTTTATTTGCGGGGTAAGGGCGTCGTTAAGTCCGTGTATGCCTTCGATTACCAGCATGGTTCTGTTGTCCAGCCGGATACTGCGGCCCCCGGTTTCCCTGCGTTTGCCGGTTTTAAAATCAAATATGGGCAGGGTTACTTCTTCTCCCGCAAGGAGAGCAAGGAGCTGCTGGTTCAGATAGGGGACATCCAAAGCCTCAAGACATTCATAGTCAGGGTCTCCCTTTTCGTCTTTGGGGGTGTTCTCGGTTCCGACGTAGTAATCGTCAAGGCTTATTGCTATGGGCTCTATGCCCAATACTTTCAGAGCGATGGAAAGCTTTTTAGCGGTGGTAGTTTTTCCGGAGCTTGAAGGCCCCGCAATCAGGATCGCCTTGACTGTGTCTTTGCAATCGTAGATCTTGTCGGCAATGTCATGGATTTTTTTCCTCTGAAAGGCCTCGGCTATGCGGATATAATCCTTGATCTTCTGCTCCGAGATCAGACGGTTCAGCCTTCCCACCGAATGGACGCCGATTATGCGGCCCCATTTTTTATACTCGTTATATACGGAAAATATTTTCGGGCTGTCTTCAAAGGGCTCAAGTTTTCTCCCGCTGCCGATGGCGGGAAAGTGCAAAAGAAAACCGTCGTTGTAAGGTATTAACTCAAAAACGTCAAGAAGTCCGGTGCGATTTAAAAGCGGCGATATGTAAAGGTCAATAAAACCTGCACATTCGTTCACCATTACTTTTGCTTCGCTTCTTTCGTTTAACAAAAGGGCGGTGTCATCCTGGCGGTTTTTGGTGAAGGTTTCCATTGCTTCCGCGTAGGCCATGTATCGGCAGTCAATGGGCAGGTCCTGTTTTACCAGGTCTTTTATCCTGTTTTGTAATTCCTCGACTTGGCTCTTGTCCGGCGTTTCGCCTTCCAGAAAGGTGTAGTAATAGCTGTTTCCCAATGAATGGCCGATGTAAAGGCTTTTGTCGGGAAACAGTTTGCCGGCGGCCGCCGCAAGCAGAAAAGCCAGGGTGCAGCGGTATATGCCTTCTCCTTCCGGGCTGTCAAGCATAACCGGTTCCAGGACGGTGTTTACCTGAAGCCTTGCCGAAAGCGGCAGGGTTTCTCCGTTTGCCTTTACCGCCGCCAGACGGTTGTTTCTTACGTCAAAATGATGAACCAGCGAGTCTATTTTTGACCCGATTGGACAAGACAGTTCCTTTTTCGCATCTTTGTTATTTGCAATCCAAACCTTTATTTCTTCTTTCATGATTAAAGTTCTCCCAGATAGTTTTTGATCAGTTCCAGTTTCAGGGCTCTAAGGCGCTCTGTTACGGAAACCTTGTAAATGTGAGGATTAAGAAAGCGCTTGTAGCTTCCGTCAAGGCTTTCAAGTTCTTTGCGCACGCGGTTTTGAATTTCCGTAAGAGCAGGGCTTTCGCCTGTGAGCCTTCCGTCTTTAAGGCGCTCCTTTAAAAGGCCTTCCGCCTCACGATCCAGAGTGTGGGAAAAACGGCGGTAGTCCGCCTGGGGGTGCCAGAACGAATATGTTTTTCCCTTTTCAAGAAGGTCAGGCTCTTCCGGATCTTCAAGACCCAGTACATCGGCAACGCACATTCCGTTATCGTCTTTTACGCGCCAGACCTGTTTTGCGCCGGGGTTGGTGGTTTTTGCGGGGTTGTCGGAGAATTTAATCCTGGCGCTGAGCTTTCCTTTTCCGTCGTCGCTTGCGGCCAGCTTGTAAACCCCTGTAAAAGCCGCTTCTTTTCCGCCTGTTACCATCTGCGTTCCGACCCCCCAGGTGTTTACCGGCGCGTTTGCGTCGGTCAGGGTCTTTATGACATATTCATCCAGGTCGTTGGAAACCGAAATTGTCGCGTTTGGCAGGCCTGCCGCGTCGAGCATTTTTCTTACTTCTACCGAGAGGTAGTAGATGTCGCCGGAGTCAAGACGCACGCCGAAGTTCTTTCCTTTTGCTGCAAGGGCCTTGCCTGCGGCTATGGCGCTTACAGTTCCGCTTTTAAGGGTGTCGTAGGTGTCTATTAAAAAGACAGAGTTATCAGGATATAGTTCCGCATAGGCCAGGAAGGCCTCCACTTCCGTGGGCCAGGCCATAACCCAGGAGTGGGCCATGGTTCCGAAAACGGGGATGCCGTACTCTTTTCCCGCCAGGACGTTTGAAGTTCTGGATGCTCCGCCTATGAAAGCGGCCCTGGAAGCCGACATCGCACCGTCCGGCCCCTGTGCGCGGCGCAGACCGAATTCGGCAACGGAAGCCTTGCCTGAGGCAAGGACAACCCTGGCGGTCTTGGTTGCGATAAGGCTTTGAAAGTTGACGGTGTTAAGCAGCATCCCCTCGATAAGCTGACATTCAAGCAGGCCGCCAGAAACCCTGATGAGCGGTTCGTTGGGAAAGACAACTGTTCCCTCGTCCATTGCCCATATAGAACCGGAAAATTTAAAGCCGCCAAGGTATTCCAAAAAGGCTTCCTCGAAAAACCCCAGGCTTCGCAGGTAGTCTATGTCATCGTGGGAAAAGGAAAAGTTTTGAAGCTTTTCAAGCAAAGTTTCAAGGCCGGCGAAAACTGAAAAGCCGCCTGAAAAAGGATTGCTGCGAAAAAACATCTCAAAGACCGCGTGGTGTTTCATTCCCTTTTTCCAGTAGCCCTGGGCCATGGTAAGGGAATAAAAATCTGTAAACAAAGCTGAATCGGAATAATTCGCGGGACTAGTATTTTGTATCATTATTAGCTTTACTCCAAATATTTCTCACAAAGGCACAAAGTACACAAAGGCACAAAGGAAGAACAAAAAAAGTTTTCATATTTATCTTTCCTCTGTGTTCTTTGTGATCTTTGTGTGATGATTTTTTCATTGTATTTCCCCGGAAGCGGCGAAAATAACGCCCGCTTCTTCAAGGATTTTAAGCGCCCGCTCCGTCGAACCGGCGGGGTAGTCCACTCCGCGAATCGCGTCGGCGGCCACAATGGTTTTATATCCCAGGCCGACGGCGTCAAGCGCGCTGTAAAGAACGCAGTAGTCCGTTGCCAGGCCGCCGAGCACAAGGGTATCAACAGAAAGGGATTTTAAATAGCCGTCAAGGCCGGTGGAAGTTTTGCGGTCGTTTTCAAAAAAAGCCGAATACGAGTCCAGACTACGCCGGAATCCTTTGCGGACAATAAGGTTCACCGGCTTTAGGTCAAGCGAGGCGTGAAATGCCGCTCCCTCGCTTCCCTGAACGCAATGGCTGGGCCAAAGATCCTTGAACGAAACGTGATCGACAGGATGCCAGTCCTGCGTGGCTATAACCCTGCCGCCGTTTGCCGCGAAAAGGGAAGACAGGCGGTTTAGGGGATCGATTACCTTGTCACCGTCTTTTACAGCCAGCGCACCGCCGGGGCAGAAGTCATTTTGAACGTCGATTATAAGCAGGCCTGAGCCTTGGAAATTTATAGTCATGCTTTCTAATACCCGGTAACCCCAACATCAATTGTTGCCGTCTTTGTGGTCGATTGAGTTATGTTCCCCACGCTTGTTGTAGTAAACGTAACCCTGGCTTTTGCCAGTTTTTTCTTTTCATCGTACGCTTTTGAATTTGCGGCGTTCAGTATACCTCCCGCGCCTGTATTTACGTTTGTTTCGATGGGTAAGGCGTTGATTAAATAGGTGTCAACTTCAACATAAGAACTGCCTGATGTTACAGTCGGATAACGTAAAATATTGTCACGCTTAACAGTCTTGTTTTTATCAGAACCCATTTGATAAATCGCGCTTATTTTGATCTGTTTTAAAAATGACTGCTCATTATCCGCGGGCAGAGGGCCGCTCCCGTTCAGAACAATGGGGTCTTTCAAAAGTTCGGCGTAAATACTTACAAGCTTGTTGTAAACCGGAACTACCTGGAAAGTTTCAAAATCGCGGCTGTCTCCGTGGAAAATAATATTTATCTTTGGATCCTTTTGTGTCAGATTTTCAGGATATACAAAACTAAGACGCCGTTCGGATTGCGCCTTAATGATGTTTACTGTTTTTGTTACGGCGGTATCCTTGTATGAAAGTTTTAAACTTACGCCGGTAAATTTGCTTAACCAGTGTTTTTCGGCGCCCGAAGAATAAAACCGCGGGTCATCGTACAGAACCTGATCTGAAAAGTCAGCCTGGCTGTTAAGGCTGATGCCTGAAATTGAATACACCTTGTTATGCTTGATGGGGATATTGGCGTACTTTCTGCCGATTATTACCTTTAACACAGAATTGTTTGGGGCGCTTTCGCCTGTAAAGACCGTTTTATAAACGGCGGTTGGGATAATGGTTTTTTCACCTGTTGAATATGCGGCTTTTATGCTGACACCGGAAAAATCAAAGGATGGATTGCCTTCAAAGTAATCTTTATCGCCTGTTACGGCAGCTTCCAATTCATTACCCAAATTTGCAATTTCATAAAAGAAGGTGTTTTGTGCGGGTTTGTGAACAGGCGCCCTGAATTCCCTGTTTGTCCGTGATGATGATAAATCGGACTCATAGTTGTACTCCGCTATGTATTGGATGGTATGCAGGCCGTTAGCGGTTTCGTAAACAGGCGGGTCGACAATAAACTCATTTGCGTTCGCGGCAGTTTTGGTTACTTTGTCGCCGTTACTGTATGTTATTTCAACCGTCATCCCCGTAAGGTCTACGGGAAAGCCTTCGTAAGCGGTATTGGCAGTGGGCCGGTCAATAAAGGCAACATCCATAACATATTTTCCCGCTTTAAAGGAGCCGATGCTTGCGCTTGGTCCGCTATTACCGCCTCCGCCCGGGACAGAAGGCAGGCTTCCGCCGGGATCGGCAGGATCGAAACCGAAGGATTCGCCTTCTTCCAGGGTAATGTTTACCAGGCTCGTTCCGGGAATGGTTTGCATGACCAGGTTCCCGCCGCCAAGCGTTCCGCTAAAGCTGCCGCCGGAGTAGCCCATTCCCGGGAAAAAAGACAATAAAGCGCCGTTTACGCTGATTGTGCCCATCGAAACAGGATTGCTGGCAATGTCGGATTCGGCGGCCAGCCAAATTGCGTACCAATGGCCTGTTTTAGGCGTAAAAGCCGCTCGGTACCCAAATGAAGCGGGATCGGCAATCCCGACAATAATATTTTTGCCGTTTCCGGCATACGCCCAAAAATATGTGTCATTAACAGTGGTATCTGGACCTGGTGATGGTGCTTGCTTACAAGCGCCAAATAAGGCCACAATTATCAGGACCAGGCCAAAAAACCTTGTTTTCTTCATTATGTACTCCCTGACTTTAATGCAAAAAAGGCCTGTTCAAGAAGAGTTCCTGAACAAGCCTGTTAATGTCGCTTGCTTATCCTGAGCTTTACCTTACTTTACCTTAATCGATCAATTGTCTCTTATTCCGTAACCTTTTACTCCGACATCAATTGTATAGCTCGCTCTATAAGTTTCTCCCAAATTACTTCCGTCTTTGGTTTCAAAGTCAATTATGGCTTTTATAGGTTTCCCGTTTTTTTCGTATGAAGTGGAATTAGCCGCGTTAAGTATGCCGCCTTTGCTTGAGTCAGTGTGAACGTTGGTTTTTGCACTTCCGTTTATTTTCCATTGGTCAAATACAACGGTAGGGGGGTTAGTCTGGTCGTTTCTTACATAAATGGGCTTTTTGACTGAAACGTTTCTGTTGGTGCCTTTTTGATAAATTGCGGACACCGTAACCAGCCTTAAAAAGCTCATCTCGTTGTCCGGCGTTGTTCCGTTAAGTTCAATTGTCCCGCTGCCTTCGATGGTAATACCGACAAGCGTATCATATACAGGGATGTCCAGCTCTATAGGGTTGCTTATGTAATAATTAAACTTGAGTTGATGTGTTTTCCCGGTAAAGAAGTCTGTTGGCAGAGAATTGATCGTTAACTTATTGCTTCCTCCATACATAGCCGCCTCAACAAGCCTGATTGCTTTTGTCGTGGGTGTGTTTTTATAAACCAGCCCGATTTGAGCGTCTTTCATGTGGCCAAACCAGTGTTTGTCTTGATCAGAGCCAAAAAACCTTTTGTCGTCAAAGGTAATTTGCTGGCTGAAAGACGGAGCTTTGGAAACGACGATTTTGTCCAGTTCATATATGTTATCAGGCAATAAATTATATGAAACCGTTTTGTAAGCACTGGTATTAGTATCATAACCATAGGTAAAAATTGCTGTACATGACTTTGGGCTTGGTGTATATGTTGATGTTGCGGCAAAAGCTAAAGGGTAAGTTTCTTTTGTATCGGTGGTGGCGGTGGCTGTTGCCCTATAAGTATAATGCCCTGTTAGTGTAACACCGGAGGTATCAAGTTCGGATTCACCAAAACCGGGGAAATACTTTATGCTTGCCGCTCCTGAAACATCGGGGGTACCGCTATCAAGGGTATAAAAATAACTTCTATCTTCCTGTTTTTCAGCATTTCGGTTGTCTTTTGGAGCCTTAAATTTAAGTGGCTCAGCTGTGTTATATTCATCAATATACCTAAGCGTATGTTCACCTTCTGCCTTCCAATAATACGGCGGATAAACTTTAACAGAGGAAGGGCTCGTAACAGTTGTGGTGGAGTCATCGTCATAAGTGATGAGGACTTCGAATCCTGTTCCTGCAAGATCGACCTTCATACCCTCGTAAACTTTTGTGATTTTTGGAAGAGTTTTCCACTCCACATTTTTCACATATCTGCCGGCTACAAAAGGTTCACTTGGAGCAGGAGGGGTTTTGTTACTGCTGCCTCCGGTACTGCCGCCAGGGCTGCCGGAGTTGGGGGGGATTGTGAGGCCGCTGTTATTGCTGCCGAAGGGGCCTGACGAGGAGGCAATTACATCGGAGCGAATAGTTAAATTAATGGGTGTTGTGTAAGGGGTCCCCGGTACCCTTTGCATGGTTAGGGTATTGCCGTTTAGTGTCCCTGAACCGGCTTGCTGGCCCGGATAGTTTGCCGATGGCGTAAAGTTTAACATGCCGTTGGCTACGGTAATTGTCCCCGCGGATTTAGGTACGCCATCGTAGGCAAGATTGCCATCGGAGTCAACGGAAATTAACGCTACTGCGTAGCTATCGCCGCTTTTCGGGGAAACAAGCCTGCTTGTCTCCGAATAAATGCTTACATAGAGATATAAGGTACTGGTGATTTTTGCACAGAAAACGGAGCCGTTATTTGTAGCAACGGGGGGTGGGGGAGGAGGGGGTGTTTCGATTGGGGGATCGTCTTCACAGCCCGGAAAAAACAAGGCCAACGCTAAAATTGCCAGAAGTATACTAAAAAAACGAATCTTTCTCATAAAGCCATCCTGCCCTCTTAATGAAAGGTAAGTACACATATAGTATAGTATAATTTTCGGAGCTTTCCAACTGGAATGTACTTGATCAAGCGTAAAATTTAGGCTAAAAATGATGTGACAATCAGACTTTGGCTGATTTTTCTTTTTTAGGGCCTTTAGCTCAGTTGGTTAGAGCTGCGGACTCATAATCCGTCGGTCCCAAGTTCAAGTCTTGGAAGGCCCAATTGGGATAATTTTTCGGTAAATGTAACGCTTTTATGGACAAGTATTTTACATTCAGCGGGTTTTGAACTATGCTTAATATCATGATAAAAGCGAAGCGCGGAGCATTGCTCTTTTTTATCGGACTGATCCTCTACTGTCCTTCTGCTTTCTCAATAGAATTTTTCTACAAGTACAAAACCGGCGACAAGTACCGCATAGTCTCCAAAGTAAGCATGGATATATATGTTGATCGGAAACTTAGCTACAAGTCGGAAATCGTAAACCGTATAGCCATGGAAATTACCGCTGTTTCAGGCGAGAGTTCCAGGCAGTCGGCGCTTTTTCAGTCCGCGGAAACCACCGTTCCGGTGGGCAGCGCAAACAGAGGCGCAAATACTTTTACATGGGCGAAGGATTACGAGGCGGTATTTGATCAGGACAAGCTGGGCCGCATGACGATTGGCAGCCAGTACTACATGCCCAATGTAAGGGACGTGCCTGTGTTTCCGGGCAGGGATCTTGAGGTGGGCGAGACCTGGGTCGCCAGCGGGACGGAGGTTCACGATTTCCGTGACAGTTACGGTATTGAAAAGCCCTACATCATTCCCTTTACGGCTCTTTATACCTACATTGGCGTAAAGAAGTGGAAGGATAAAGAGTACCCGGCTTTCACGGTCTCTTACCGGATTTTTATGGAGCCGGCCGCAGTTCGGGGCAAGGTCTATCCCAGACGCATTCAGAGCTCTTCCGATCAGACCGTTTACTGGGATACCGACCACGGCCAGGCTGCGGCCTACGAAGAATATTTCAGAACGATCTTTGACCTTTCGGACGGGCAAACCTGGGAATACCGGGGCAGAGCCGAAGCGGAAGTGGTGGAATCGCCGCCCATGGACAAGGAAGATATAGTCAAAAGTATTGCCACAGAGGTCGCAAAAATACCCGATGCCACTTTGCGCGTGAGCGATGAGGGAATAGTGATAAGCCTTGAAAATATCCAGTTCGCGGCGGATTCGGCTGTACTAATGTCAAGCGAATACTCCAAACTTGATAAAATCGCGGAAATACTCATGAGGTACCCCGACAGGGATATACTTGTGGGAGGGCACACCGCCCTTGCCGGAACAGCCGCGGGAAGGCTCCAGATGTCGCAGGAACGGGCGGCGACAGTGGCTGAATACCTTATACGCAAAAATGTACGCACCGCCGACCGGGTGGTGATCCGAGGCTACGGAGCCGACATGCCAATCGCCGACAACAGAACCCAGGCAGGAATGGCGAGAAACAGGCGGGTAGAGATCGTCATACTTGAAAATTAAGTCTTAATATGCTAGCTTTTCAGCACCGATGAACAAGACCAACCCGGCGAATCTGGCTGTGCTTGCGTGTCCTGGGGGCGAAGTATTTGCCGAAGAGGTGATAGCCGACCTTGATAGCGGATACCGCCAACGTTTTGAAAAAATGGCCGGCGATCTGGCCCGTCAGTACAATATGGATCTTGAGTCCGCGATCAGGCGGATTAACTTTGTCAACGATGTCCTTTCACCTGCTCAAAGCCTTCCCGGTGATATAGACAAGTACCGCAGTCCGAGTTTCAGGGTTTCAGCCAAATTTACCTTTTTCCCCAACGGTGAAATAAAAGCGGAAGTTATGGAATCCATCCGGGGAAAAGACATATATATCGTTCAGGATGTTGAAAACCATTATCCTGTCAGTTTTAACGGCGGAGAAACAAAAAAGGTTCTTTCCGTAAACGATCATTTAATGACACTTTTTGTTACTGTTGAAGCGGCAAGGCAGGCGGGTGCGGAAAGGGTTACCCTGGTGGCGCCTGTTTATCCGTATTCCAGGCAGCACGTAAACAAGGGAAGGGAAGGGCTTACGGCAGGACGCGTGGGTCGGATCCTTGAAAGTCTGGGAGTAAGCCGTATCATCACGCTGGATATTCATTCCAGGGAAATCTGCAACGCCTTCGACAGCATGAGGCTTGAAAACCTTCATGCCAGTTATCAGATTATCAGCGTTTTGGTCAATGATCTGGATATTATTGACGATAACCTTGTTGTTGTTGCTCCCGACACCGGCGCGGTTGGCAGAAATAAATTTTACGCTACGACGCTGAAAAAACCTCTGGCGCTTCTGTACAAGGAAAGGGATTATTCTCTGGTATCAACCGATGCCATAAAAAACAATATTTCCCAGATAAAACTTTTGGGGGATGTCAGAGGCAAAAACGTCTTAATGGCCGACGACATGCTTGGCACAGGCGGAACCCTTCTTAAAGCAATGAAATTCCTTAAAAATCAGGGAGCGGGAAAAGTAATCAGCGCGATAAGCCTTCCCCTGTTTTCCGGTGACGCGATAAAATATTTTGACGACGCTTACAAGGACGGGCTTTTCTATAGGATAATCGGGACAAACGCGGTGTATCACGAAGAGGTTCTTAAGCGGGAATGGTACATCAGTGTTGATGTCACGAAACTTTTTGCAAGCACCATCTCGCGGCTCCACAGGGGGCTCTCATTGAGTTCGCTTTTGGATAACCGGGACATAATCGTGAAGCACTTCCAGGATAATTTCGACAAGGCCTAGTAGTTTGGAACACCAAAATATTTACAAAGAATTTACCAATAAGAAACTAAAATGAAAATATTCCATCTGCCTGATACAATAAAGGCCCTTGTCTTTGACATGGATCTTACCCTGTATTCCAACGATGAATACGGCCGGTATCAAATAGACAAACTGGTGGAAAAACTGGGACAGTTAAGGGGACTATCTTTTGAAGAAATGAACCGTGAAGTAGAAGAAAAGCGAAAGGCTTGGGCGCTTTCACACGATGGAAAGACGATAAGCCTGTCTTATATTTTGAGGGACTACGGAATCGGCATGGAAGAAATAATCAGCTGGCGGGAAGGAATGTTTGATCCCCGGCTTTTTATCAAAGAGGACGAAAAGTTAAAAGCAACTTTGGAAAAGCTGTCCGATAGTTATACCCTGGGCGTTGTCACAAATAACCCGGTTTTGGTTGCCCGCAAAACCCTGGCGGCCTTGGGAGTGGAAGCATATTTCCCTTTCCTCATCGGACTTGATACCTGCATGACCGCCAAACCTCACAAAATGCCTTTTGTGAAATTTTCAGAATCTTCTCTCTGTCCCCCTGAAACCTGCGTTTCCATTGGCGACCGCTACGACATAGACCTGGACATCCCCCTGCAGATGGGCATGGGAGGGATACTCGTTAATGGCGTTGAGGATGTATACTGTTTACCTGAACTACTAAATAAAACAGTTTATGGCGGTAATTATGGCGTTTGAAGAATTTGGTTCCCTTCTGTCGGAAATTTGTTCCCATAGTCCTATTGCGGCGGGCAGGCCCTTTTTTTGGACAATCATTGCCAATCCCAAAGCGGGGGGCTTTACCATCAAGCCGCGCTGGAATAAGCACCTTGAACAGCTTAACGAGTACAAACAAAAGGCGGCAAAGAATCCTGCCCGTGATTGTTGCGGCCCCTCGGAAACCGCCAGGCGGGAAGGCGGTGTGGGCGCGGAGTGGGGGCTTGTTTTTACCAAAGCCCAGGGCCATGCAAAGGAAATAACAGAAACGCTAATAGGTGAGGCATCGAAAGCCGCGGGAAACACGGAAAAGCGGCCCTTTTACTTTGTAATTACCGCAGGCGGAGATGGAACAAGCCTTGAAGTGATGAGCGCTCTGTACGGCGCGAATGAAAAAACCAGAGAGGATTTTGCGGTTCTGCGCCTGCCTATGGGAACCGCAAATGACGGCGCGGATTCGTTTTTTTTGGGCGAGGCGTTGAATCTGATCATAGAACCCCCGGAGTTTGTAAAGCAGAGGGCTATAAGGCTAAAGACAGCCAGCGGGAAAGGCCCCTTCCTTGCTTTTAACATTCTTTCCGTAGGTCTTGACGCCTTTGTTACGCACATGACAAACAAAATGAAAGGAAAACTCCCCGGCGATTCCTACAAACTATGGGTAGACGTGTCGGCTCTTTTTTACGACAAAATTTACAAAGTTGGCGTTATGAATGTGAAGAGTTCCGATTCAATAACGCTTAACGAGAAACTCCTTTTAATTGCGATGGGCGAAAGCGGCAGGCGCTGTTACGGTTCGCAAAATTGGATACTTCCTGACGACAGGAACGTATGCGCAATAAGGCAGATGCCCCTGTTCAGAAAACTTGCCCTAAAAGGGCTTTTTTCCAGCGGGACTCACGCGGATAAAAAAGAGGCAATTCTTTGGAACTCTTCGCGAGTTGAGTTTCAAAGCCCATACCCGCTTTTGGCCCAGATGGACGGCGAGACCGTTCTCCTTGAGGGAAACGATTTTCCCGCCGTAATTGAACTAACCGAGCCGGCGATCAATATACTTGGAAAACGGGACAGGCGGCCCTGGGTTAGGGCTTAGGAATACTTTTCTTTAATCTCTACTCTGCTCACGTTGTCCAGGGCTTTGATTGATTGAGCGATGGAAGCAATATCCAGAGCGCCGGGAATTCTAATAAAAAGCCTTAACTTGCATCCCTTTTTATCGGAACTCTGATTAAAATCTGTGGACAGAACAGACATACCGGCTTCTTTGATTATCTCCATGGCCTCCCTGACTCTTATGGAGCTGTTGGTTTGGTCGTTTTTGTAGCTTATTTCCATCAATTTTAGTCTTTCGGCAGGAAATATTTTTTTCTCGAAAATGTACAGGAACATAAGGGCTATGATGCCCAGGACTTCCGCGACAGCGGCAACCAGGTACATTCCCGCTCCGATAGCAAGCCCGACAGCCGCGACAAACCACAAAGACGCAGCGGTGGTAAGCCCGCGAATGCTGTTTCCCAGCCTAATAATTGCACCTGCCCCAAGGAACCCGATGCCTGAAACGACCTGGGCTGCAATTCGTCCGGGATCGCTGCTTCTCTCAGGATTAAATTGTTGAGGGAGGTAGATAGACAGGAGCATCAGGAGGGTCGCCCCGGTGGCAATTAAAATGTGCGTTCTAAGGCCCGCTACCTGCCGACGGCTGGAGCGTTCCAGACCTATTATTCCCCCTGCCAGAAAACCTAAAACCAGCCGGACAATCATATCAAATTCGGTAAGGATCATGGGATCACCACTTATTAAAAGTTTTGTTTAGTTTTCTTTTTTGATGGCTTTTCTGATTCGTTCTAAAAACTCTTTGCTTTTGAATGGCTTAACCAAAAAATCTGCGGCGCCCATGTCAAAAGCGCGGTCAATTTCACTTTTATCGTTTATGGATGACAGGAATAATATTGGGACTTCATGCAGTACGCTGACAGCCCTCAGTCTGCCAAATGTCTCCCATCCGTCCATATCGGGCATTAATATATCCAGAATAATCAGATTAGGAACAAGGCCATGAAATAAATGATCAAGCGCTTCTTTTCCGGATTTTGCGGTAGTAACTTCGTAATCTTTTTTCAGTTGTATTTCGGTCATGGAAAGCTGAACTTCGTTGTCATCTACAAGAAGAATTTTCTTTTTATCATTATCATCGATGGCGTTATTTTCGACCATAAGAAATTATCGGCATGTTTGGTTTATTTGTCAACTATAAATTAGTTCCAGCAATTCTTCCGGTTTTTCGATGATCTGCCGCGCCCCTGCCTTTATAATTGTTTCACGGGAACGGTATCCCCAGGCGACTCCAAGGGGAAAACAGCCGGAAGAGACGGCGGTTTCTATGTCTACTTCAGAATCGCCGATGAAAATTGTGTCGCTGGGGGCAAGGTCAAGTTCGACTAATAACTCCCAGACGCTTGCGGGATCGGGCTTAAGCGGCTTTCCTGGCGCTCCCCCCTGGACGCGATCAAAAGAGCCGAGAGGAAAAAGGCCTGCTGCTACTTTTTGGGCTACCGGATCAGTTTTATTTGTCAGAATTGCGGTTTTAATTTTTTTTTGCCGCAAAACGCTTACAAGTTCCGGTATTCCCGGATAAGGCTTTGTGTACGCAAGCGGGGTCTCCGCGTAAAAAAGCGACATCTGTGCCGCCAGACGGGCTGCGGTTTCTTTTTGGCGTTCTTTTTCGGGAAGTGAAAGAAAGGCAAGGCGCTCTGTACCCCAGCCTACTTTATCCAGGTATTCTTCAACCGGCAACTCCGGAAAACCCATGAACTTAAGCGCCCTGTTCATTGAGGCGGCAATATCCTCCAGGGTATCCACCAGGGTTCCGTCCATATCGAAAATTACGCCCTTGTATTTTTGCTTCATTATTTCACCGCCCTTATTATCATAACGTCGCCAAAACCAAAACGCTTGGCCGCTTTATCGAACAAGCTCTTTATTTTATCAGGGGCGCTTCCTTTTGCCAGGCCTCCCCAGACGGCTGTTTTTTCAATCGCAAAGCCTTTTTCCTTCAAGAGCCGTGTAAGCGTTTTAACCGAAAAAAGGTAGAGATGATCAAAAATTGCCGAGCGCCACCGGCCTTTGAAAAGCCGGGCCTGAAAGCCGGCTATGTTGGGAGTAGTAACAAAAAAATGCCCGCCATCAGCAAGGATGCGATATACCTCGGCAACAAAAGAGGCGGGATTGTTTAGGTGTTCAATAAGGTGAGATGCTATTACCACGTTAAAATAACAATCGCTGAAATGGATATCTTCAAGGGGTTCTTTACGAACATCCAGCTTTCTTTCCCTTTTTCCGTATTCCGCCTGCGTTTCACTGATTTCTACGCCCTTTGTTTCCCAACCTCTTTGACGAAGAAAAGCAAGAAGGCTCCCTGTGGCGCAGCCTACATCCAAAACCCGCGCGCCTGCTTTGCTGTTTGCCATAAGTTCTTTTTCAAGCTTTTCAAAACCCGCGTCTTTCAGGGCAAGGAGTTCGAGATCCAAAAAAGCTTTTTCATTGGCAAGCTCGTAGGCAAGATAATCCTGTCCTGAGCCTTCGCCGTAACGACGCCTGATTTCGTTCTGTAAAGGCTGGGGGTTCATTTGAACAAGGCCGCATTTAACGCAGCGGATGTATGAAAATCCTTCGCATTGCAGGGAAGGTTTAAATTTGCTCGAACCGCAGATGGCACAGGGAACGAATTTTTTTTCTTCAGTGATTACCGGCGTGGACCAGGTTTTTTCATGCCCCTTCATTCCACCGTGAGCCTGTAAACAACATTACGGACATTGCCTGTTATATCCTGCGCGATTATTTCAAGGGTTGTCTGGCCCCGGCTGAACCAAACGTCCGCCACTTCATAGGCCGGGACGGGGGAGTATATCTGCCTAACCGGAACCAGACCGTTTCTGTAAACCATCAGCCGGCCGTCCCTGGCGGAAAATGTTTCAAAAGACAGTACACCGGCTTCGCTGCCGTTCAGGGAGCACATTATCCTGTAAGGAGCCAGCGGACTTTCGCTCGACGAACGCATGGTGTCAACCGCGTTCACAATGATCGTATAACGCCCCTGACTAATGTTATAGGTCTGGTAAGGATTGATGAGCTGTCCCTGCTCGTTCCTGAGCCTTACCGACATTACTTCAGGCGGCCTTTGATCTTCCGGTGGGGTGATGATCAGGGCGGGGTTTAGCCAGCGTCTTTCCTTGCGATCGAAAAGCTGAAAGTAAAAGCCTTTTCGGTTTGTCCAGCCTGAAATCCCGGCTTCGCCAAGGACACTGCCTTTTTCAAGGCGGCCTGTGGCCGTACCTGCCTCCGCTTTTTGGATTTTGTCGTCCATACGCGCGTAGATGCTTACGATGCCGTCCCCGTGATCCAGCGCCGTCCAGGCGCCAAAAGGCGAGGGGAGGCGTGAAGCGATATCTCCTTCCCGGCGGGAGAAAAATATTTCTCCGGTATCGGCGGCTTTCAGCTGCTCATCTGTATCAAAAGTGATGCCGAGATTAGGCAAGCCCTGGTCATTCCAGCCAAAGTTTCTTCTTATCGCGCCGGATGCCGAAGGCCAGTCTATTGAAAAAAGCGGGAAACCCAGCATGAAAAGGAAAAGCAAAAAAAATTCCGGATGTTTTTTCATTTATTTTTTCTCCAGTTCAAAAGAGGCCATAACCAGATCACCCCCAAGGTAAAGCCGATCCTGCCGTCTTGCCAAAAAAGCGTTTTTGCTTTTAAAGGGAGTTTCATTCACTATGAGACCCGGGTGCCTTATGGCGACAAAACGCTTTTCATCCTGGCCCTGAGAAGTAATAAGGAAAAGGAATCCGTTTTCTCCCGAATCATCCAAAGCCGTAATTTCCCCCTCCAGATGTACTTTTGTGCTTGTACGGGAACCGATAGTAAAAATACCCAGGCCTTCTTCCCGCTCAAAAATAACCTGCGTGTCATCGTTGATGAATCTGATGAAAACAGGCCGTCTGAATCCATCGCTTAAAAATTCGTGATAAACAACTTTGTAGGTATCGTTACCTTCGGTTCTATTGCCTTCGGTTTTTGAACGCTCCGTTTTTGATTGTTCCAAAAGCAAAAAACGCTGCTTTTCCACGCCTGAAATTATAGCCAGGCGGGAGGCGTCCTGCGAGATCGCGCAGCCCAGGATCACCGAAAGCCTGGAGCCGCCCGGTTCAAACGGCGTAAAAACAAGGCTGCCTCTTGAGTCAAGAAGCTCAACTACGCCGTCAAGAGTGCCTGCAAGGAAATAGCCTCCCGCGGCGTCTACGCAGGTTAAAGGCGCGGGGAAATCGTGCGTCCAAAGCTCTTCTCCAGCCTGGTTTAAGGTTGTGATGGAATTCTGTTCGCTTCCGACAATAAAAATACGATTGTCCAAAAAAAAGGGATAACCTTTTGGAGCTTCAATGACAAAAATTTCCTCGTTATGAGGATCCATTACATTAATTGAAGACGGCAAAGCTTCATATTCAGCCCAGAAGTTTTCTGAAATGGAAACATAGCCATTCTTTATTTGGTTAATAGCAAATTTCCCGTTATCGGCCAGATAGCCAAAGCGGTTCCCCAGGGTAAACGGCAGGAGTAGTTCATTTTCATCCGGTGAAATATCAGCAAAATTTATGGGATAATTTGATTCCAGAGAGGTGATCCAGCGGGGCGCAAGTACGGTTTCTATCGGAATAGAACGCGGGGCAATAAAAATATAAATAACAAAGGCCGCAAGACCAAGTGTGTACAGCCATTTTTTGTTTCCCTTTGCCATCTGTTCTTCCGACAATATATTATAACGTTACTTGCGCGGCTTGTTAAGGGAGCGGTGATATGATCATGGGTGTAAATGAACAAAATCTGGATGATCTTTTTGCGGAAGCCAGAAAAGCGGCGGATTTCGCTTACGCGAAGTATTCCAGGTTCAGGGTAGGCGCTGCGCTGCTTGCCGATGATGGAAGTGTTTTTTCAGGCTGCAATGTGGAAAACCGTTCTTACGGGCTTACCATTTGCGCGGAAAGAACAGCCGTTGTAAAAGCGGTCAGTTCAGGCTGCCGCTCCTTTAAGGCGCTGGCAATTTCCACCCCTGATTCAGAAACCCCTGTAGGCCCCTGCGGCGCCTGCCGCCAGGTATTAAGCGAATTTATGCCGCCATCATCGCCTGTAATCTTTGGCGGGAGCGGAAGCGAAAAAGTCCTGACAACTTTGGGTGATCTTTACCCCTATGATTCTTTGCATGAATTGGGCGGGGACTAAAATGAATAACAAAGAGATACTGTCTGATGAAATCCTGACCCTTGATGAGGTTGCGAAATACTTAAAGGTTTCTGACAGAACTGTTTACGAGTGGGCCCAAAGAGGGGAGATCCCTGCGGGGAAAATCGGGGCAGTCTGGCGTTTTAAAAAAGCCGAGCTGGAACAATGGGTTAATGCGCGCCTTTTGGTAAGTAAGGGCATTTCCCCCAGCGACGGTATCGATCCCCGGGCTATTATTTCCCCCAAGCGTGTTATTTTTCTGGATTATTCTTCAAAAAGAGAGGCCCTTCTTTCCCTGGTCGATAATATTTCCACAGCGCCGGAAATTACCAATTCCCAGGAACTATCCCGCGAAATATTAAGAAGGGAAGAGCTCATGAGTACTGCCATAGGCTGCGGTATTGCCATTCCCCATGTAAGACTTTCGTCAATTTCTGATCTGGTAATTTCAGTAGGAATAAGCCGGACGGACATATTGGATTTTCAAACTCTTGACGGCAAACCTGTGCGGCTTCTTCTTATGATAGCCGCTGCTTATAACCAGCACGCATATTACCTGCAAACGCTTTCGTTTTTTAGCGCCAGGTTAAAGAACGGGGAGTTAAGGAACGCCCTTCTGGCCTCGAATGACGGGCAGGAGGTCTACGGGATTCTCACCGGCGCCTGAAGCCCCGTTCATTCAAACAGTATGCCCAGCCATTGATCAATTTCACTGACAGTCTCGCCTATCAACCCGATGGAAACATTTGCGGTTGTTTCAGCAACAAGCAGTCTTTGTCCATTTAACTGGAAACGGGCGCCTGAGCCGGGAACGTCAGCAAGGCCCATGGCGTGGCTGTAATTGCGCGAGACCATTATTGCCGAGGGGATGCAGGCCTGTTTTAAGATGACAGCCCAAAGCATGGCCCTGTTATCGCAGTCGCCCCTGCCTTCGGTGGCGGCGCTGACGAGGTTTATAAAATCGCTGCCAAATAATTCCCGCTCGTATTGAAATGACTGAACCCACTTTAGCGCCTGATTTGCAAAGTCCCGGTTTTCCAGCGGGGGAACGTTTAGTTTTCGCTCTATCTGGAATGCGATGTCAACAAGCCTTTCAAAGGAGTCTCGGTAAATGGCACGGTAAAACCGAATCCACGCTTCCTTCCAGTTGCTGGCGTTCTGGTAACGGCGCAGAACCTGAAACTCCCTGTCGATAAGGGCCTGGGCAGCTTCGGCGTCTTTCTCAAAAATCCATGCTTCGCAGTCCAGCCCAAAAACTGAAGCCTTCACGCGCTTTTCCCTTGGGTAACTAAACTCGGTAATGGGGCCGGGGGCAAACCTGTCACTCCATTCCGGGGCAATTGAATCCAGGGCGGATAAATGCAAAACCTCAAGGCCTTGTTTCCCCGCCGGGCCATAGGCCATTGCCAGGAGCAGGGGCTTTGAAGCCGCAGCGTTTCCCGCGGGCGTTGGGTTAAGTTCCAGACAGAGGGCCCAGCCTGACATGCGGCCGGAGCCCTGGAGCGAAAAAGCCAATTCAAGGAGGGCCGCTTTTTTCCCTCTGTAATCAAATAATTCCAGATCGCCAGAGCTGTTCAGTTTTGTTTTAACGTCGCGGGCCATCTCTTCAACCGAGGCGTAAGAGGTTCTTTGTCCCGGCGCGCTATAGCTGACACTGATTTCAAATGACGTCCCGTCCGGATGTGAAAATGAAAAGGTGTCTTTTCTGTCGCCGCCTGAAAGCTCATAACCTTCCGGAAGATCCATACTAAAGCCCCAGGTCGGGCTTTCAAGTGGGCCAGAAAAAGCGAATGAGTGAATGAAGATTAAGAGCGGCAGGAAAATAAAGCTTTTCGTTTTCATGGTTTAATTATTGATCTTATACGGCGAGTCTTCAAGGTAACGGCAAGAGGTTTTTTCATTTTATTATTATTTCTAATAGTCCATAACTATTTATCTCTAAATCTTCTATCATTGATTTTACATTTATCAGTAATTCCATAAGTGCATGGCTACTGTTGTTTCCGGTTTTTAACAATACAACCTTTGGAGGATACCCATTTAATTCGAGTAAGTCTACAAAATCATTGTCTTTTGTTATAATTACATATCCATTGTCATGTGCATAATTCCAAATATCAATATCTTCTGCTGGAGCATTAAGCCCAATAAAATCTACATGAGCGCAATCACCAAATATTGGTTTTAGCGCGTTTATTAGTTTCCAGGAAATATTTGCATCAAGTAATATTTTCATGCAAATTCTTTATGCTAAAGCAACTATTTTAACTATTTCTTCACGTCTTGCCGCAAATGCAAGAGCGGCCTTTATGTGTATTTCTTCTAATAAGGGATAGTCGTCTAATATCTCTCGGATTGACATCCCTTCTGACAGCCATTGAAGAATATCCCCAACGGTTATTCTTGTACCTTTTATACATGGTTTTCCAAAACGGATTCCCTGATCAATTACTATATAATTCGCCAATTCACTATTTCCCATATTTATAGCATACTACCACATCTTGTATATGTCTATATTCACCCCAGGGGCGAAGCTTGAAAGAAATTCCCGTATTGTACGATAACTTTTGCTGCATGGTTTTAAACAAGCCTGCCGGGCTTTCTGTACAGGGCGGGGAGGGGATTAAGGTATCCCTGGATTCCATTCTTTCCGAAAAAATAAAACCCAGGCCGCTTTTGGTTCATCGCCTGGACAGGGATACCTCGGGCGTGATTCTTGTCGCCAAAACCAAAGAAGCCGCCGGAAGTTTTTCTGCCCTTTTCGCGGCTTCAGGAATAATTGCAAAGATTTATTTGGGTATTTGTTGGGGCGCCATTGAACCGTCTGAAGGGGCAATAAAACTCTCCCTTGATGTGCGGGGGAAAGGGCGGAGCAGAATCAAAAAAGAATCCGAGACTTATTATAAACTGCTTTCAAGCGGGAATCTGGGAGATGTACCCTGCACACTTCTGGAACTAAAACTGGGAACGGGGCGCATGCATCAGATCAGGCGTCACCTCGCCCTAATCGGCCATCCGCTTTTAGGAGATGACAAATACGGGGATTTTGCGCTTAACAGGAAACTGAAAGCCAAATTGGGACTAAAGAGCCTGTGCCTGCACGCATCCCGGCTTGTTATTCCGGTTTTACCGGGGCTGCTCCCGGACGGTCTGGATGTTACGGCAGATCCGCCGGATAATTTTTCGCGGTTTCTTGAAATGTTAAAATCCTAGTACGCTGTAATAGTTTAGTATTTTCAAAAGACCTCTCGCAGAGGCGCAGAGGCGCAAAGTTGTTGATAGTTATATTATCGTTATACTTTCATGATTCTCATTTTGAATATGCTATATCTTGTATAATCAAAATCTATCGAACAAGAACTTGGCGACTTAGGAGTCTGTAGGAAAACCATAGCTGGCTGTCAATACAGGTGCTATAATAAAACAAGCGGAGGGGGCATGGCAAAATACCGAACTACCGATGTAGCGGCCGGGCAGGGGTTATTTTTAACCGTAAATTTGCAGAAGCAATTATTGCCTGACAGTTTTGAATATATGCTTAACGAAATAATCGGGACAAAAATAGACTTAAGCGTATTTGACAAGAAGTATAAGAACGATCAGACAGGGGCGAGCGCGGTTCCGCCTTCTGTATTGTTGAAACTGATAATCTACGGGTATTTTAAAGGCTGCATAAGCTCGCGGAAGATATATGAGCTAAACAACGATAACATCATAGCGAAAGCATTAACTGGGGACATGGACATTCACTGGACAACGATAGCGGATTTCATATCAGGCAACAAAGAAGAGGTCAAAGAAATGTTTGTCCAGGTACTAGCGTATTGCAACGAGCTGGGTTTGATAGGCGGGGAGAACTTTGCGGGAGACGGCTTACGGCTGCCATCGAATGCGTCGATAGATATGAGCGGGACTGAAGAACAGCTTAACAAACGCCTTGCAGTGTACCGGAAGATGGCAGGGAAGCATATTCTCAGGCACGCGAGGAAAGACGAGCAAGGGGCAAGCGATGCCAAGGCGAAGAAGCACTTTGAGAAACGGCAGAGGCAGTTAAACCTGCGGATAGAAAAAATAGAAAAGTTTCTTAAAAAGATGGATAAGAAAGAAGGGCGGGACGGAAAAGAGATCCAATCAAACGTGACCGACAATGAAAGCGCAATGATTCATAGTTCCAAGGGATTTATACAGGGATACATAGGCATAGCGGTAAGCGACCAGAAAAGCCAAGTGGTAACAGGCGCACTGGCGTTTGGCAATGCGAACGAGACGGAATATTTACCTGAAATGCTTGATAAGAACGCTGAAAACCTTCAAGGGGCTGGTGTCAAGATTGAAGATGGCAAAAAGATAACGGTACTGGCAGACCCTAATTATTACAGCGAGGATAACTTCCGCTGCTGCCAGGAGCGCGGGGTACAGGCAGTAATACCTGACAGCCAAGCGAAGAGGCGGCTCGGGCCTGACGGGCAAAACCGTTACGATGTGGAAGATTTCAAATATGACGAAGCCGGGGATTGTTATGAATGCCCTAACGGCAAGCGGCTTAAATATAAAAGGACAACCGTGCAGGGAGGCATTGAGGGGAAAGTGTACCAGGCAAGCCTTACGGACTGCAAGGGCTGCCCAAAGTTTGCAAAGTGTTCATGGAGCAGGAAGGATCAAAGCGAACTGGTCCAGGGGAAAGTGCTGAGGGTAACCAAAAACAATGTTCATGGCTGTTTATGCAGGCAGATGCGGAAGAAGCTTGAAACGGTCGAGTATCAGGACAAATACGCTGACCGGATACAGATAGTGGAACCGGTATTTGCGGACATAAGGTATTGCAAAGGGCTCAACCGCTTCACCTTGCGAGGGAAAGAGAAAGTAAACATCCAGTGGCTTTTGTATTGCATGGTACATAATCTAGGAAAATGCCTGAATGGGCGTAACGCGGTAAAAAACAGTGCATAGCAACAGTGGAAAAGACAGAAACTTGGAGAAAGGGTTAAAGCAAAATAAGGCTGGGAAATACAGTGGTTTTTCTACAGACTCTAGCGCCTTGGCGAGATAAAATTTAGGAATAATGTTTGTATTGTTAATGATGTTAGTATTAGTTGTTAAAAATACCAATTGACACCCACCCCCCGTTTGCCATGATACTTAACTATGGAAGGTCTTCCTTTGACAAGGGTACATCTGGAAAGCATGGCGACAGGCGATCTGCTTGCGATTGCCGATAGGCTGGGGATAGACTTGTCGAATAATTCCGACAGAATTTTTATCATTGAAGAATTGCTGGACTTCTCTTCCAGAGAGGAAGGCAGCCCATCCGGTAATAATGAACCGGAAATAACTGATTTGGTCGTAACCGAATCCGTGCCTTTGCCAAGACAGTATAACATAACTTTTATCGAAGTAATGATTCGCGATCCTCTTTGGGCGTTTGTCTTCTGGGAGATCAAAACGTCCGAAAAAGAACAGTTTGAAAAAGATGAAAATTTTGACGGTTACTATCTGAAAGTATCCCGTCTGGACGATAACCCTTCAGGAAACGGAAATAGCGGACTCTTTATTGTTCCTGTGAGACCTGACGATACAGCCTGGTACCTGAGTTTATCGCCGGCTTTTGAGGCCGATATTTCATTGGCGGATCAAAACCAGTTTAAGGTGGAATTCTGCGCCGGTGTCGGCGGAATTGAAACGGTGCTTGCGGTCTCAAGTCCTATAAGGCTGCCCTATCTGCCAGAGCTGCCGTCAGCCGGAAAACATGAGGTTTCTTTGGCTTGTGGCAATGAGCTTGTTCGTTTGTCCGGCTACGGAGATTTTCATGTGCTTCGAAGAAACGAAAGACAGCTTCGTGTGAAAAAGGGAGAAGGCGAAAGTACCAATGAGTAACCGTTATACCCTGTCTCTTGTTCTTAACGGGCACGCGCCTTTTGTGCGCCATCCGGAAATTCAAAACCCGTCTCAGGAGCTTTGGCTTTTTGAATCCATCTCGGAAACTTATATTCCGCTTCTTGAAGTTTTTAGCCGTCTTGACCGGGATCTTGTTCCTTTCAGGATGGCCATCTCCCTTTCGCCTGCTCTTTGTCACATGCTGACCGATGAGTTTCTTGTTAAACGGTATCTTGAGTATACGGACAAACAGATTGCTTTTGGCGTCCAGGAGCTTCGGGAGACCGCTAACGACCCGGCCATCAATTCACTTGTCAAGCTTTATTATGATCGGGCAATTGAAAAAAAAGCATTTTTTACCGAAAGGTGCGAAAGCAATATTATAAAGGGGTTTGACCATTATCAAAAAAAGGGACGCCTTGAAATCTTGACTACCGCCGCGACAAACGCGTTCCTGCCTTTTTATACAGGGTATGCCGAGGCCGTACAGGCCCAGTTTGAGGCGGCAATTTCCGTGTACAAGGCAAATTTCGGCAGGTATCCACAGGGGTTCTGGCTTCCGGAATTGGGATGGAAATCAGAATTGGATTCCTGGCTTAGGGCTTACAATTTAGGCTATGCAATCGTGAATACTCACGCACTGGCTTTTGCAAAGCCCTTTGCGGGAAAGGGAAGCTTCTACCCGGCAAAAACGCCCCAGGGGATTATTGTTTTTGGCCGTGATTTTTACTCCACCGAAGACATGGCAAAAATAGTGCGGGATCCGTCATATAGATTCAACTTCCGGGATCAGGGTTTTGAGCTTCCGGCAAAAAGATTGAGCCCTTTTCTTGGTCCCCATGGCAGCCGTAACTGTACAGGATACAAGTATTGGGCATTGGGGGAGGATGGTTCAGGCAGCGTTCTTTACGACAAAGAAAAGGCTTGTCAGAAAGCCGAAAGCCATGCCCGCTTATTTCTCGATGCGCGTCTTTTGCGGCTGAAAACGGCGTCCGGCCTGATGGGCGGTTCTGCCATGAGTCTTTGCGCTTTTGAGGCCGACAGCTTTGGCCGCTATTGGCATGAGGGGAGCAGGTTTATCGAGGCCATTTTCAGGGAGGGGGCAAAGAGCGAAGAACTTCAGTTTATGACCCCTTCCGAATACCTCTGTAAACTGGATTCCTCTTCTTTTCAGACTCTGACGCCCGAGTTTTCTTCCTGGGGGACAAACGGTTATTCGGAAACCTGGCTTGACGCTTCCAACGACTGGATGTACCGGCATACCATGAGGGCGCTGGACAGGATGGTGGAGCTGGTGGATCGATTTCCGAATAACACCGGTCTGAAAGAAAGGGCGCTGAATCAGGCGGCCAGGGAAATACTTTTGGTCGTTTCGTCGGACTGGTCGAAGATGCTTTATAAGCAGGAATGTGCGGATTATGCCAGAAGCCGCATTGAAGGCTCGCTAAGGAAT
>Ga0268262_10001934_pt1 | contig 24612 bp, 24 predicted proteins | sample TergutNc150P3_FD_190354 | JGI IMG/M metagenome (GOLD analysis project Ga0268262, IMG submission 190354) | Nasutitermes corniger P3 segment gut microbial community from laboratory colony in Florida, USA - Nc150 P3 (SPAdes) (version 2) | ecosystem: Host-associated > Arthropoda: Insects >...
ACTGAAACCCTTGTATATCGGCATTTTTCGGGCCGTTTGATAGTATGCATACAATCCAAACGCAACGCATACTATCCAAATTTATAAGGACATAATTTGATTGTTTCAAACTATGTCCTTATATATGGAGCCGGCAGACGGACTTGAACCCCCGACCTGCTGATTACAAATCAGCTGCTCTACCACTGAGCTATGCCGGCCCGGCCCACGTATTATAATACATAACGGGCCGGCTGTCAAGGATTTTATCGCGCGGGCTTACGCGAATAACGCGAGCAGCCCGCTATGTAAATCGCCCATATGCCGCAGAATCCCCGCGAGCTCCTCCCGCACCTCCCGCCTGGCGATCACCTCGGGGTTGGCGCCAAAGTCCCCGCCGTGGAGCTCCTGCATCCTGAACAGGTCAGCGTGGATACGGGTGTATATTTCCCTCACCTTCACGGCCTCCGGCAGGCCGCATTCCGCGATGACCTGGTCGAAGAACCGCCGGATATAGCACTCGTTGGTCAGCGCTACGATCCAGGGCTGCATGTAGCCATCCCACAAAAAGCACTTGTGGGGGTCGTCGTTCAGGTCCGCGAAATTCGCGTCGTCCAGCATGGCGCCGGCCCAGGCGTAATATGCCTGTTGCCCGAAGGAGGTGCCGTTATACGCGGGCATGGTGATGAGGCTGGGGATGGCGCGGAACGCCTCCTCGTATACCTGCGCCATGTCCATTTTTCGCTGCTTCTCGCCCAGGATATAAAGCCCATCGGAGCCGGGCAAGCCGTCCTCAATAGCGACGTAGCCGCTTTTGTCCGTCACGGCGTCCTCGGGATAGACGTTGACCAGGAGCCTGCCTTGCTTGTCATAGCCGCCGATGAGGCACCACTCCGGCAGGGGATCGAAATAGCGCTCCCTCAGCTGCACATTGCCGATGCCGCAGGAAATCACGGGGATTTTGCGCTTGATGGAGGCCTTGATTGCGTCCATCGCCAATCCGGGCTGTGCCGCGACCGTTTCGCGGTCAATGTAGAGATACGACCAGCCGAGCCGCTGGAACATATGCGGCATGATGCGGTGGCCGAGTACGGCGGACATCCCGGATGATCCGGGCCAGGTCTGCGTGAACAGCGTGCCGCTGACGGTGAGCAAAAAAGTGTACTCAAAGGCCAGGGGCAATTTCCTGGTGTCCTCCGTCGGCGGCTTTTTGCGTGCCTTCTGCGCGTCCCCTGCGGCCTTGAGCGCCGCGGCGAAGCAGCCCTCCAGGTAGAAGTTCTCGCACTTCAGGTCATGCCACAGCCTGCGGATTTTCCTGATCTTTTTCGAGCGCGGGGGCTCGCCGCCGCTGGCGATGAAGGCCTGCAATCCTTCGATGGACGCGGGCCTGTTTTCTTCCTGCATGTCGCATTCTCCCAATGAGCAAGTATTTTTACCGCGCAGGCTGCCACTCGAACGAAAACACCAGCCCCTTCGCCTTTCCGGTGATATCGCTGTTTTTGTTCTTCTCGAACGAGGCCAGGAAGGCCTTGAGCATCGCGGGGTCCTCGAAGGCGATGGAGCCGGCCAGGCCCAGCTTGCGCGGTTCCGCAAGGTTTTGCTTGCTGTCGATGCGGAAGCCGCCGACCCACCAGGTGTGCTGCGTGCCGTAGTCGAACAGCTGCTTGCCGTCCTTATACACCTTCATGCTGATATCCAGCTCGGTGTCGGAGCAGTCCCAGAAGATGGGCCGCCCGCTGGGCTTTTCGTAGATCCCGATCTCCCCGCCGTTGGAGAACCAGCCGTAGACGCCCCGCCAGATCTGTACCATGTAGTCCTTCCCATTGTACGCGAAGGGGAAGCGCAGGGTGTCGAGCTGGGTGCCCACCACGTAGGAGAACGTGTCATAAAAGATGTTGTAGCCCAGGCGCCTGTGCCAGGAGGTCAGGTCGTTGGTGCGCACGAGCTGCTTGCCCGCCTCGTATTCGTAGCCCAGGCCCAGCAGGCCGTCGGTGCCCGTGCTGTGTATCAGGCCCGTTTTCGCGTTGTACAGCGCGCCGATGTTGGTCCAGCGGGTCTCGCCCTTCCGGTCCGTGTAGAAGCCGACGAACTGGTATTCGTCCGGCGTGCCCGTCTCCCGCAGGGCGACGTAGATGCCCCGCATCCCCCGGGTGAGCGGGAGGGTCAGCAGATCCTCCATGTAGAGCTCGCCCCGGGGCGGCAGCGCGTCGCCGTCCCTGATGAGCGGCGCGCGCTCCATGACGCGCATGATGTCCTTCGGGTCGGCCTTGCCGGTGCGCAGCTGCTCCAGGATGCTGCCGAAGATCAGCTGCCCGGCGTCCCAGGTGTCGCCCTGGAAGGTCCTGGAGATGTCTGGCTCCGGCAGGGTGAACTTGCCGTTCGGGTTGCTCAGGGAGCGCTGGGCCATGGCCGCGGGCGCGCAGGCGAACAGCATGGCCGCCGCCAGCAGGAGTGAGAACAGTTTCTTCATACGTTGCGAGTCCCCTTTCAATATGATTAGTTCTTTGTAATGATATATGCCAGGCGGCCTGTGGGCCGCCCGAAAACCCGAAAAATTTTGTCTATTATAGCCAAAAATATAACCTGTTTGCTTGGGACGTCCGGAGGCCGTCCCCTACCCCTTCAATTCCCTCTCCGCCTGGCTGGGCCGCAAATAGAAGGCCCGCAGCTCCGCGGCCGGGCGGTAGTCCCCCTCCCCCGCCGCGAGGACCGCGCCGTACGCCCGCTGGAAGCGCCGCTGCTCCGGGGCCAGCCTCCAGTCGGCCCGCTTCTGCATGGCCTCATAGCACAGCGCCGCGCCGTCGCCCAGGAAGGTCACGGGCTTGTCCAGCGCCAGCAGGCGTTGCTCCAGCGCCTCGATGGGCAGGGCCTCGTCCCCGCCCAGGCGCTTTCGGTTCTCGAACAGCGCGGCGTACACCTGCGCGCGGCGGGCGTCCATCGCGCAACAGAGCACGCCGTCCAAAAACGCGGCCTGCGCCGCCATCGCCGCCAGGGTGGAAACACCGGCGCAGGGTTTATGATTCGCCTGGGCCAGGCCCTTCACCGCCGCCACGCCGATGCGCACCCCCGTGAACGAGCCCGGGCCGCAGGTCACGGCGAAGCGGCCCACATCGCCGATGGCAAGCCCGCAATTGCCGAGCAGCGCGTCGATCATGGGCAGCAGCACCTCGCTGTGCTTCTGTTTGCCCTGCGCAATGCTCTCGCCCAGCAAAATGTCCCCGTCCGCCAGGGCCGCGGAGACCGTGACCGCCGAGGTATCAACGCCCAGGGTGACCATCCGTCCCCTCCTCAACCGTGATTATCCTGCTGTTTTCATCTTCTCCCAATGCAATCGTCACGCGCCAGGCATCTTTTGGCAGCGCCGCAAGGATGTTCTCGCTCCACTCCACGGCCAGCACGTGCCCGCCGCCCAGGTAGTCGAACCAGCCCGTGGACTCCAGGCTTTCCCAGCCCTCCACGCGGTACATATCAAAATGCGCCAGCGGGGGACAGCCGGGGTATTCGTTCATGATGGCGTAGGTCGGGCTGCAGACCTCCCCTGCGCAGCTGAGGCCCCGGGCCAGGCCGCGCACGAAGGCGGTTTTCCCCGCGCCCAAGCCCCCGAACAGGGCCACCACGCTGCCCGGTGACAGGCACGCGGCGAGGGCGGCGGCGAGGGCTTCGGTTTCCTCCGCGCTGTGGGTGTGATAACGGTTCATGAGAGCATTATACCATGAATTTTGCCGAAAAGCAAGCCGGAAAAAAATATATAAAAAAATTCCTCCGAGGACATAAAAAAGATACAATCCTATGCTATACTGCCATGGAGGGGGGCGCATTTATGGAATACCGTGTACTGATGGTGGAGGACGACCCGGTCCAGTCCGAGGCCGTATCGCATTTTCTCCGGAAGAACGGGGTCGCCGTAGCCTGCGCCGACAGCGACGACGCGGCCAGGCGGCTGCTGCACGAGCAGACGTTCGATCTCGTGCTGCTGGACGTGGCGCTGAAAAACCGCAAGGAGGAGGGCTACGAGCTCTGTAAATGGATCCGCGGCGAGGATGAAAACATCCCCGTGTTTTTCACCACGGGCACCCGGGTGGACGTGCGCGACCAGGACAAGGGCGTGGCGCTGGGGGCGGACGACTACATCGTCAAGCCGTATTCCATGCGCCTGCTTCTGCAAAAGATACTCACCGAGATTGACCGGCGGCGCGGGCGGCTGCACAGCGGCGTGGCGCAGGAGCTCCACGGCATCGCCATCAACCGCGAGACCCACGAGCTCACCGTGGACGGCAGGCCGGTGGAGGACCTGCCGCCGAAGGTCTTCAAGCTGCTGGACGTGCTGATGGAATCCGCCGGGCGGGTGATGAGCCGCCAGCAGCTGCTGGACGCCGTGTGGGGCTACGACTTTTTCGGCGACGAGCGCGTGGTGGACATGCACGTCTCCAAGCTGCGGGCCGCGCTGTGCGAGCGCGGCGGCGCGATCAAGACGGTCTCCGGCACGGGGTACAAGTTCAGGGGGGAGTAGGGGGTGAGCGCGCGTGCGGAAAATGCTTGCCGCCATCGGCTGGGCTTATCTTTATATGGGCTTGGTGGGCGGCGCGATAGGCCTGGCGCTGGCGCTCGCGCTCGGCGGCAGCCCGGCGCTGGACATCGCGGAATTCGGAGAGCTGCGCCAGGTCAAGCAGGAAATCGCGCAGGCCAGCAAGCAGCAAATCGCGCATGCGCCGGAATCGGACGGGACCATCGCCTTTGCCGCCATGGCAGTCTTCCTTTTCCTGGTCGCCGTCGTTTTGCTGCTTAGCCTGGTCTTCAGCGACAGGAAGCGCCGCCGCCTGGAGGGGCAGCGCGAGCTGTTCTACATGGTGGCGCACGAGATGAAAAGCCCCATGAGCACCGTCATGCTCTACGGGGAGAGCGTTCTGGAGGAAAAGACGGCCGATGGCAAGGACGCCTACGCGGCAAAGCTGATCCGGGAGCTCAAGCGGCTGGACAGGAGCCTGAAGGAGGTGCTGGAGTTCTCGAGCCTGGAGGCCGGGCAGTACGAAATCCGCGAGACGCGGTTTTCCCTGCGGGACCTGGCCGGGGACGTCGCGGAGGAGCACGAGCCCTCCTCGGCAGAAAAGGGGCTGCGGGTGGAGGCCTGCGAGCGGGACCTGGAAATCACCGCCGACCGCTACCTGCTGAAGTACGCCATCTCGAACCTGCTTTCCAACGCCATCAAGTTCGCCCCGGAGGGCGGGCGCGTGCGCATCGCCTGGGAGCCCAAGAAGGGCGGCGCGGAAATTTCCGTCTGTAACACGGGCCCGCCCGTGCCGGAGGGCGCCGCGCGCCGCATCTGGGACCCCTTCTACAAGGACGCCGGCGGCGAAGCGGCCGGGGCAGGCACGGGCCTGGGGCTGTCGATCGTGGACAGCGTGGCCAAGCTGCACGGCGGCCGCCGCGGCGTGGAAAATACCGGAGAAGGGGTGCGGTTCTGGTTTTCCGTCGGTTCCAAAAAATATTTACCGAAAACCCCTCACAACCTATAGCAATTTCTATTTAGATATGATATAATAATCAAAATCCAAACCTGAAGGAGGAGTCCTGCATGAGCAATTGCCCACACTGCAACAAGAAGCTGCGCATCATTGACTGGCGGCCCAACTGCCCGCACTGCGGCGTCAACCTGATGTTCTACGGGTTCGAGGAGCGCTTCTACGAGGACGCGAAGCGCTCGGAGCTGAGCATGGCGGGGATGCGGGTCGGCAGCAAACGGATGAAGGCCGGCCTGGCCGGCAGCCTCTGGGCGAAGGTCCGCCTGTGCATCTGCCTCTTGCCCCTGCTGTCGCTGCTGCTGCCCTGGGGGAGCCTGAACGCGAAGCTCCCCTTTGCGGCGCAGGAATGGCAGGCGGGCGCCCTGGGGCTGGCGAACCTCTTCATGGGCAACAAGGACATCGTCCCGTATTTCCAGGACATGTGGGGCGGCCCGTGGAGCGCCGTGTTCCAGCAGGGCATCCTGCTGCTCGGGGCGGCGGCCCTGGCGGCTGTGCTGGGCCTGGTCGTGGCGCTGCTCTCCCTGCTGTCGTTCCTGAAGCTCAAGCGCATGAGCACCGCGGTGGTTGCCATGAGCGTGCTGGGCATGCTGGTGTCCGCGGGCGGCTTCGTGATCGGTGAGCTCCTGCAAAAGGCCTCCGACGCGCTGGCCAACCCGGTCTTCACCGGGGCGCTGGGCTGGGGCGCGCTGCTGAGCTTCGCGGCGTTCGCGTGCACCGGCTTCGCCAGCCTGATGCTGCGCAAAAAAGGCGTGCACGTGGAATTCGCCGAGGGCGACGAGGAGCGCGCCGAGCTCTATAAAAAGGTGAAGGCGGGCGAAATCAAGCTGGAGGACCTCCCCTACCCCGTGGTGGAGACCGAGGCCACCCGCGAGCTGGAGGCCACCATTGAGAAAGAGATTGGAGGGGAGACGGCATGAGCGAACATAAGGAGCACGAGCACAAGGAGCACGAACACCTGACCTCCGAGGCCCTGAGCGTCAAGCTGGAAAACAGCGCGTCGGCACGCAACTGGATCATCCGCGGCGTGGTGATTTTCCTGATCCTGGTGTTCTTTGGCGGCATGGCCCTGGGCGCCAACGACCTGCTCACCCGCGACGGCACGCTGTACCCCGAGGCCGTGCTGGACGAGACCATCACGAACCCGCCCGAGGGCGTGCCGGTCATCTATGATTATATCCAGGCCTCCATAGCGGACGCCCTGGCGCGCAAGCCCAGGCTGCAGCTGGAGACCAAATTCGAGTTCGGCAACGACAAGGACCACGGCAGCGACCGCTACAAATACGCCGATACCATCGAGTTCGCCGCCCCCGGCGCGGACCCGGCGGAGCTCGCGCGCCTGGCGGATGAGCTGCGCTACCTCGCGCCCTCGCTGTGCGAATACCTGCACACGGCCATCCTCGCGCGGGACGCGGACGGCGCGGGCTCGGTGCTGTGGGACGACGAGGAAAAGGGGTTCGTCTACCCGGAAAAGCCGGAGGAGGCCTCCCCCACCCGCAGGACGCAATTCGGCGAGGACTTCTCCACGCTGCTGTGGAGCTCCGAAGCGGACCCCGCCCAGATCGAGAGCGCGCCCTGCGGGTTCATCGCCTACCAATGCACCGCCTGCTGGCATGTCGAGAGCGAGCCAAAGGACCAATGCCCCGAGTGCAAGGCGAAGGGCACCCCTGGCAAGCCCATCATGGTGCTGTTCTACCAGGACAATTACACCCTGACCCTGCGCTTCCCGGACGGCTCGCCCGTGGTCGCCGGCCTGTTCCGCCTGAGCACCCCCGAACAGGCCCTGGCCCTGCTGGGCAGCCAGCTGGACGGCATAGCCGCGGTGGAGGACATCCAGCTTTCTTGCCGCAACGCGCGCATTGAGGCGGGGATCAACCGCACCACGAGGGAGATCAAGAGCCTGTACTTCAAGCGGGACGTCGACGCGGCCGTGAAGCTGCGGTTCGACCCCGCGTTTTCGCCGGCGGGCGAGGCTTCGCTGCGCTTCACTATGGGGGAAAGCACGAATTTCAGCTTTGTCTGGCCGGCCGCCTACCTTTCGGCCCACGAGCGCACCATGAAGACGCGCGAGAATTCGCAGCTCACCGTGCGCTATGACAGCCCCTGGGACCAGGAGACGCCTGAGAAGACCGAGTGCGTCTGGTCCAGCAGCGACGAGGAGATCTGCGCGGTGGACCAGGAGGGCTACCTGAAAACCGGCAAGGAGACCGGCACGGCCGTAATCACCATCGCCTTCGAGCTCGACGGCAAAACCTACGAGGACCAATGCGTGATCAACGTGAAGGTGCCGGTGGAGAAGGTCGAGGTCAGCCGCCGCCACCTCAAGCTGGACGCGGGCGAAACGAAGCGGCTCACCGCGAAGGTATCGCCCCGGAAGGCGACCTACCCGGACGTCACCTGGCACAGCGAGAACCCGGAAATCGCGACCGTGGACGATAACGGCCTGGTGACGGCCGTGGCGCCCGGCGACGTGGTGCTCTACGCCCGCACGGTGGACGGCTATTACATCTCCAAGTGCTTCGTCACGGTGAAGGGGGGCGCGGGCTGATGGCGGCAAAGCGCAAGCTGGCCGAGCAGATCTTCGGGGCGGAGGAGAACTCCGCCGCGAAAATGGACCCCGAAAAGCTCAGTAAATTCCAGCGCCTCGCCGCCCGGATGTACCATACCCCGCAGCTTTCGGCCAAGGAGGTGGGCATCCCCGCCATCGCCAGCTTCGGGGCGCAGCTCAGCGGCATGATCAACGGCAACTACCGCATGTACTACTTCATCAGCGTGCTGCGGCTGGACATGGTCTATGTCACGATCATCAATTCGCTCATCAGCATCTACGACATGCTGAACAACCCCATCATCGGCATCCTCTACGACAAGACGCGCACCCGCTGGGGCAAGGCCCGGCCCTACGCCCTGCTGACCCCCGTGTTCGTCTACGCCAGCACGGCGCTGCTGTTCTGCGCGCGCCTGTTCTTCGACAACGACGACACCCGCGACCCGGGCAAGGTGCTGTTCGTGTTCGCCGTGCTGTTTTTGCAGGAGACCTTCTCCACCATCGCCAGCGCCGGGGGCGGCTTCGTGGGCCTGATGACCCCCAACCTGGAGGACCGCATGCGCGTGGGCCTGTGGCAGACCTACTCCAACAAGTGGGGCGGCGACCTGCTGGCCATGATCATCATGCCCCTGCTGGATTTCGCCCGCTCCGACAAGATCAACGCCACGCCCGCCGGGATCTTCGCCTTCTTCGGTATCCTCGCCGCCGTGGCCGGCACCGCGGGCAGCATGCTCATGGCCGTGAAATGCCGCGAGCGCGTCATCCTCCAGCCGGAGCCCGCGCCCACCTCCAAAACCATGTTCTACATCCTGAAGAACAAGTATATGCTGCGCAACTTCGTCGCGGGGCTGTCCGTCAGCTGGTGGAACAAGGGCGGGCTGAACTGGGACGTGATCACCCAGCTGGAGATCTTCGGCGGCGTGTTCCGCACGTGGCCTTGGTATATCCCCCGGCAGACGATGCAGATCGTCAGCATACAGCTCGTGGAGCCCTTCAAGCGCATGTTCCGCGGCAGCTACCGCAAGACGGTCATTTTCATGCGCGTGTGGGACTGGATCCTCGGGTCCATCCCGGCTTTGATGGGGCTTTCGCCCAAGATCATCGGCACGTGGTGGAAGGCCGGCCTGGCGTTCGCCGCCTTCGACGGCCTGGTGGTCTCCAACGACGCGCCCAGCACCGTGATGGAGGCCGAGATCAACCGGCGCATCAGCGACTATACGGAGTACACCACCGGCGAGCGGCCCGACGGCACCATCGGCCTGCTCACGGGCTTCATCAGCAAGGTGACCGAGCCCCTGCGGGCCCTGTGGACCATCGCGGTGCTCAAGTGGGCGGGCTACGACCCGAACATCGCCAGCAACAAGCCCTGGCTCCAGGCCCGCGTGCACGAGAACAGCACGATGTACTCCAAGGTGTTCTTCCTGTATAACTTCACCGACATCCTGCCGAACCTCATCGGCATCATCCCCCTGATCTTCTACGACCTGGAGGGCCAGAAGCTCGAAGACATGTACACCGCCCTGAACGAGCGCCGCGCCCTCATCGCCAAGGAGAACACCGTATCCGGGGAGATGGCCGCCATGATCGAGATGATGGCGGAGGAGGACCTGGCCGAACAAAAAACCTGAGGAGGGAAACGAATGGCAGCCAAACGCAAGCTTACCGAGCAGCTCTTCGGCGCGGAGGAGAACTCCGCCGCGAAAATGAACCCGGAGAAGCTCAGCCAGTTCCAGAAAATCGCGGCCCGGATGTACCACACCCCGCAGCTTTCCTCACGGGAGGTGGCCATGCCGGCCATCGCCCGGGCGGGGCGGCAGATCAGCGAGATGATCAACGGCACCTACCGCACGTTCTTCTTCGTCAGCGTGCTGCGCCTGGACATGGTCTACGTCACGCTGATCCTGACGCTCATCGGCATCTACGACGTGCTCAACAACCCGCTGATGGGCATCGCCTACGACCGCACGCGCACCCGCTGGGGCAAGGCCCGCCCCTACGTGGCCCTGGCGCCGCTGTTCTATTTCTCCAGCACGGCGCTGCTGTTCTGCGGGCGCCTGTTCTTCGACAACGACGTCACCGACGACCCGCGCAAGATCCTCTTCGTGTTCGTGGTGCTGTTCCTCCAGGAGACCTTCTCCACGATCTACTCCATCCCCAACGACAACTACCTGACCCTCATGACGCCTAACCCGAAGGACCGCATGTCCGTGGGGCTGTGGCAGACCTACGCCTACAAGTGGAGCGGCGACTTCCTGGCCGGCATGATCATGCCCCTGCTGGACCTGGCGCGCTCGGACAAGGTCAACATCTCCCCCGGCATCGTCTTCGCCGGCTTCGGCATGTTCTCCGCCCTGCTGGGCACCGCCGGCAGCATGCTGGTGGCCCTCAACTGCCGCGAGCGCATCATCCTGCAGCCCAAGCCCGCGCCCATCTCCAAGACCCTGTTTTACCTGCTGAAGAACAAATACGCCATGCGCCAGTGGATCGCGGGCTTCGCCACCAGCTGGTGGAGCAAGGGCGGCTACAGCTGGGACGTGGTGACGCAGCTGGAGATCTTCGGCGGCGTGATCCGCACCGCGCCCTGGTACATCCCGCGGCAGGTGATGCAGATCGTGAGCCTTTCCCTGGTGGAGCGCTTCAAGAAGCTGTTCGGCGGCAGCTACCGCAAGACCGTCATCTTCATGCGCCTGTGGGACATGGTCCTGTGCTCGGTCCCGGCGCTTGTGGGTATGCGCCGCAGCGTCATCGGCTCCTGGTGGAAGGCGGGGCTCATCTTCGCCACCTTCGACGGCCTGTGCGTCTCCAACGACGCGCCGAGCACCGTTCTGGAGGGCGAGATCGGCCGCGAGATCGGCGACTACACGGAATACATGACCGGCGAGCGGCCCGACGGCACCATCGGCCTGCTGCTGGGCCTCATCGGCAAGGTGACGGCCCCGCTGCAAGCCCTGATGACCATCGCGGTGTTCAAGTGGTCGGGCTACGACGCGAACATCGCGGCCAGCCGCTCGTGGAGCCAGGCCCGCGTACGCGAGAACGCCACCATGTACTCCAGGGTGTTCTTCCTGTATAATTTCGCCAACATCATCCCGGACGTGATCAATATGATCCCCCTGTTCTTCTACGACATCGAGGGCAAGAAGAAGGAGGACATGTACACCGCGCTCAACGAGCGCCGCGCCTTGATCGCCAAGGAGAACACGATGTCCGAGGAGATGGAGGCCCTGCTGGAGATGATGGCGGAGGAAGAAGCGGAGGTAAACGCGTAACATGGAAAAATTCATCGTGGACCAGGCCCTCGCCACAGTGAAGTACGTCCCCTTCCACCTGGCGGCCAGCTACGCCAAGAAGCGCAGCTCCCCCGAGGTGGAGCGCAGCCGCGCCAGGGCGGGCGGGTTCATCAAGGGCATCTGCCACCCCACCGAGAACTACGAGCAGATCAAGGGCGCGGGGATCGAATGGAACCGCGCCGACATCCCCTTCCCCTTCGACAAGGAGGGCAAGGTGAAGCAGGACTACCTGGACTGGAAGGCCAAGATGCGGCGCTACCGAGAAAACGGCATCCGCATCTTCGCCGTGACGCCCTACCCGAGCCAGTTCCTCGAAAACGGGATCGACCCCCGCGAGGACGAGGCCCGCGTGCGCGAGGTGGCGGCCTTCCTGGCCACAGACCTGCGGGACATCGCGGAGGCCTTCCAGGTGACCAACGAGATGGGCGTGCCGCGCTTCACCCTGCCGCTGACCATGGACGAGGCGATACGCTTCATCGGCATACAGCTGGCCGCCATGCACCCCCTGCGGGGCAACGCCCTCCTGGGCTACAACTCTGCCGGGCCGCAGGCCGACCTCCACCCCAAGCTGCGCCCCTGGCATAAGTACTGCGACTACGTGGGCATCGACATCTACATCGGCTGCTTCGCCCCCGTGGCCAACTGGATGTACCTGCACGAGGGCGTGCTGCGCTACCTGTGGAGCCTCACCGGCAAGCCCGTGATCCTCACGGAGTTCGGGTACATCTCCGGCGGCGCGCCCAAAACCCCGGAGGAGAAGAGCGCCGTCCTGCAGCGCTACGGCGTGCGCAGCGAACAGGAGGCCCGCGAAAACCTCGACGCCTTCATGGAGCGCATTAAAGAGGTCAGCCCGAAAATCTGGGAGTATACCACGAAGAACGCCTCGGGCAACTACGCCGATTTCCTCTTCCAGCTGGATTTCTGCAACCATTTTTACAGCGAGCTGCCCGCGAAAACCGTCATCAAGAAGTACCCGCACACCCCCGATGGCCAGGCGGGCTTCTACAGCGAGATCTTCCCCCGCCTGGCGAAGCTGCCCTTCCTGCTGGGCGCGTTCGTGTACTGCTGGAAGGACAGCGAGAAGTGCTACGTCTGCGGGCAGAGCGACTGCCCCACCGAGACCCGCTGGGGACTGGTGGACATGCGGGACAACGAGAAGCCCGCCTACTATGCCGTGCGGGACGCCCTGGCGAAAATCAAGTGATATGCAAAAAGTGATCATAATCGGCGGCAGCCCGCGGGTTGGAAAATCCACGGCTGCCGCCCTGCTTGCCTCCAAGCTGATCCGCCCGTGCCTCTCCACGGACGACATCGGCAATGCTTTGCAGTCCGTGCTCGACATCAACCCGATGAAGGGCTATGCCTATCCCGATTACTACGCCATGCGCACAAAGCAGCAGCTCATCGACGACATCGTCGCCTACCACAAAAAGGTGGAGCCCGCCATCGCGCGCCTGGTCGAGACGCATTCCGCGTGGGGCGACCCCCTCGTGATGGAGGGCTGGGCGCTCTACCCGGAGTTTGTGCGCAGGATCGAAAACGAGCAGGTGTTTTCCGTCTGGCTGATTGCCGCGCCGGGCCTGCTCGAAAGCCGCGTGCGCCTGAATGCGAGCTTTGCGGGGAACGAAAAGGTGATTGAGAACTACCTGGCGCGCTCGCAGTGGCACAACCGAACGCTGCTGGAGCAGTGCAGGGCTTTGAAGCGCAATTATATTCAAGTCGGGGAAAACATGACGACGGAGGAGATTGTCGGGGAGATACTGGGGATGCTGTGAGCACCCCACAGGGGCCTCTCACAGTTAATATTCGTATATATAATAGCAGCCATTATCAAGGTTCTCACGGGAGATCAGGCCCTGCGCGTCGTACTCAAAAGTGGAACGGCTGGGGTTATCATTCACCCATTCAGTCTGAATTAGTTGTCCCTGTTTGTTATATGTATAGGTTGTGTGGCCGTTGAACTCACCAAATCCAGTGTCAATGTAAACCGATCGGATCAACTGCCCATCGGCGTAATATTCATATGTAATGTACCCACTATCTCCACCGTTTATTTGAATGTCAGCCTGAACCAATTGCCCCTTTTCGTTGTAAGTGTTTTGAAGTGTATAGGTATAAGCGCCTCCATCCGCAAAGTGCTGTTCGCGCCGTATTTCATTCCCCCTTTCGTCGTATTCATATGTCATAGTAAAATGCAGGGTTCCATCTGCGCTATAATATACCTTTTGCTTTGGTTTTTGATTCGGCTGCGGCAAGGTGGCGGGGACAACGCCGGTTTCAGCAATGGGCGGCGATGTGGTGGGTGCTGGTTCGCTCGTCCTGCCGCAGGCGCACAGGCCCAACAGCAGCACGGCCGCAAGTGCAAGCGAGAGCAGCTTTTTCATAGGGGCCTCCTTTTACGCAAGTTTATGGTCCGCGCCGCATATAGATGAACCAAACACACATTGAAAGGTTGCACAGCCATGCCTTCCATATTGCTTTCCGCCTGCGGCGTTGAAGCCGCCGAATATTGCAACGGCGCGAAGGAGGGCGCGGTGATGGGCGCCATCCTGGGCCTGCTGCAGGACTATTTGCAGGTGAGCGGCCTGAAAGCCGCCCTGCGCCCGCCGGAGGTCCCAAGCGCCATGGCGGCCACCATCGCCAACAAGCAGCGCGCGGACCTGCTGTTCTGCATGCGCTCGAACGTATCGCCCGGGGGGGCGCGCCGCCCGCTGCAGGGCTGCGACGTCTGCTACCACCCCGCCAGCGAGAAGGGCCGCCGCCTGGCCGACCTGCTGCTGGAGCACCTGCGCCCCATCTCGCCGGACCCCGAGCGCGTACGCACGCTGTCCTCGCCGGGGCTGCCGGAGTTCCGCATGGCCAAGTGCCCGGCCGTGCAGCTGCGCCTGGGCTTCCGCGACCACCCGGACGACGCCCAGTGGATGCTCCAGCGCACCGGCGTAATCTCCCACGCCCTGGCCAAGTCCGTCGCCGCGTGGTTCGACGTCCCCTGCAAGTCGCCCTTCTCGGACGTCCAGGCCACCGTGAACGCCCCGGGGGGCTCCCTGGCGCTGCGCCGCGCGCCCCAGGCCGAGGCCGAGCTGCTGCGCCCCCTGCCCAATGGCACGCGCCTCACCCTGCTGCACCGCGAGGGCGAGTGGCAATATGTCGAGTTCGACGGCGCGTGCGGCTATGTGCTGCGCAAGTTTTTGCAGGTCAAATAGCCAGCCACAGCGCGGGGCGCACACCGTTCCCGCTGTGATTCTCGTCTTCTTTCGACAGCCAACCGGAGCCGTCCTGCAAAAAATGCCCATCCACCAGCAAATCAGCGTTCCCGATGTTAATACCGCCCTGGTCAAACCCATCGCCGACAAAACCTGTTATACAAGCAACAGAACGTGGGTTGGCGCCCGGTGACCGCAATCTCCAAAACTGGACGATGCCGTTATCGTCCACCGCGCGGCGGTTGAGGCTGTATTGGTCGTCGATCCACGGCAAGTACTCATCCTTGCACCAGTCGCAATTTGGGTACATATACCTCGTTTTGAGCTGCCCGCTGTCGCCGAAATACTTCACAACCTCGTCGATGCTCAGCAAAAATATGTTATCGCGCGTGGGGCTGCCGCCCGGCGTGCCGTACCATGGGTTGTCCGGGTTTTCGTTCGTCACCTCGATGATCCGCGCGCGGTCGGCCTCGCTGAACGAATCATAAAATTCGCCGTTGAGGTAGCGGCGCATGTCGCAGGTTTCCCAGGTGATTTCGCATTCCTCGTGGTGGTACGGCCGCTTTTCGATCACCTTTTCGGTGATGAGCAGCATCCTGCCGGGCTGCTTGTCCAGCACGTACCAGTCATACGCGCCGAAGCGGATTTTCCCGCCCGGCGGCACAGGGATGCGCTTGAGGGGATAGCCGCACTTGACGCACATCCCCGTGCGGGGGACGCGTTGCTTGCAGTTCGGGCATTTCATGTGTGTTACTCCTTCATAATGTTCTCCATCTCCGCCAGCAGCTCCGCCCTGCCCTCCCCCGTCTCACTGGAGAAGGGTATCACTTTACGCGCGCCGATGAACGCCTCTTCGCCCGCGATTTCCTCCATGCGCCGGGCGTACTCCATGGGCTTGAGCTTGTCCCGCTTGGTCAGCGCAATCACAAACGGCAGGCCCGTCTCCCGCAGGAAAGCGAGCATGGTGCGGTCGTCTTTGGTCGGCGGGTGGCGCATGTCGATCAGCTGCACCACCAGGGCGATGTTGCGGCCCGATCGGAAATAGCCCTCCATCAGCTCCGCGAAGCGCTTCAGCTCGCTCTGCGGGCGCTTGGCGTAGCCGTAGCCCGGCAAATCGGCCAGGCGCACCGCGCCGTCGGAGTAGAAATTCACCGTGACGGTTTTGCCGGGCGTGCCGCTCACCCGCGCCAGGGCCTTGCGGCGCAGCAGGCAGTTGAGCAGCGAGGATTTCCCCACGTTCGAACGCCCCGCGAAGGCGATCTCCGGCAGGGTGGAGGGCGGCAGCTGCCTGGACGTGCCGTAGGAGGCCTCGTAGGCGAAGTTGTTTGTGTTCATGGTTCCTCCGGTCTGGGCTGGGCGTTGGCCATGTCGCATATTGAAAACCGCAGCGTCGAGTTTACGACAGCGTCGCGCAAAAGCCATAAATTGTTGAGCAGCCTGACCTCAATGCCGCGTTTGAACATCTCGCCGAACAGATCGTCGATGCGCGTTTTCCCAACGGGCACTTCGATCCGTTCGCTGACATAATACCCCGCGCATGCGTCCTGCAAATAAAAGTTTGCCGGGTCGAACTCGTAAATATACAGCGTGGTTTCGCGCATGCGTTCAAACCACGCGTGCTCAATGGCCACGCAGCGGCGGCACGAGGACGAGAAAAATCGCGTGATGTCCTCCTCGGTTGTCCCCTTCCCCACACGATATGTTACGCGCGGGCACTCCCGGGGCGTGAGGAAATTTGGCAGGCAGTCCTCGCCGAGGGCCCACACCAGGCCCTTAGATTTGTCCAGGTCGGCCCGCAAGGGGATGCGGGGGACGAAGCGGGCGATGGAGGAGGATTCGCTGACGTGGAAGAGCCTCATGCCTTCTTCCCCTTGCCCTTCCCATATTTATTGAGTTTCACCGTGAAGTACAGCGGGTCGGTCATGAGCTCTTTCTTCTGCTTTGAATACTCCAAGGCGGCCTCGGCTGTTATTATCCCCATGGAGAGCCCCGCTGCCACCCAAACCGGGACTTCCTTAATAAATGTGGTCAGCATGGGCGCATAGGATAATGGGTTGGCCATACTTTTCAGCGCCCGCTGAATTGTGCCGACTTTAAATCCATGCACCTTGCTCTCAAAGTCTTTGACGGCTCGATTGATATCGCGCTCAATAAAATCCTTCACGGTTGCAAGCTGCTTGTCATCGGCATCGTATTTTGAGGATAATTCGCTTAGATAACAACGCAGTTCTAAAAGTTCGTCGCTTGCTTTTAGGCGCATTTCTAAAATGTCTTCGCAGCTTAATTTTCTAAAATCCGGCAATAGAATTGGGGTTATACCAAGAGTCATTAATTCACGCGATGTTCCCTCAAGTTGATTGAGCTTTCCGCTTTCTTGCAATAGTTGGCCTAACCATCGCCCTAAATATTCATCGCTTGAAATGCAGTTCTTGTTGCCACAAGTTAAATTATACAGCATGCAAAGTTGAAAAAAACAATGTAGAATAAGACCACGAACTTCTGGAAATAATAGGAATAAGTTGGTAGTTACAAAATCATTTTTATCTAGCGTAAATAGTTCGTCTGCAAATATTGCATAAGCATTACTATGAGAAAAAGAATTTTTATAACCACTGATAAGTTGTGTGTCAGCAGCAATTAGCCTTGCCTTATCCTCATCAATTGTAATTGAAAATACTTCACTCCGGTTGCCTTGAGAGCTTGATGGAATACCTATTTCAATTCCTTTTTTTATTACAATCTTGCTTTCCTGCAAAATGTTAATACTTCCAAAAAGCTCTTGACTATAGAATTGACAACTTTTTTGGGGATGCTCCGGGCACATGATATTCACCCTATCATAATACAGCGCCGCAAGTTTAATCAGCTCCATCGTCTGTTCCGAGCTGTCGAACGGTATGTTAATCTCCATTGTTTTTACCTCCTCACACCCGAATGCGTTTGCGCTCGATGGGCTTCCTCCTTGCGGGCATCGCCTCCCCTGCCCCCTGCTTCGTGAATCCCTCGCCTATCAGCGCGTACTCCCCGATCTCCGCCACATGCCCAATCCCATGGAACGCCACACTGGCCTTCACGGCCTCATCCACCTTCTCCAGGTCGGGCAAATTCCCCTCGGGGATGAGCACCTCGGGAATCCCCGCGCGGTAGGCCGCCATGGCCTTCTCGCGCAGCCCGCCGATGGGCAGCACCCGCCCGGTGAGCGTGATCTCGCCCGTCATGGCCAGGTTGGGGTTCACCTTCATGCCGCTCAATGCTGATAAAAGGCAGGTGAAGATCGTCACGCCGGCGCTGGGGCCGTCCTTGGGCACGGCGCCCTCGGGCACGTGGATGTGGATGTCGTTTTCTTTATAGAACAGCTCCGGCAGGTCGAGGGCCTTGGCGTGGTAGCGCAGGTAGCTCACCGCGGCCTCGGCGGATTCTTTCATGACGTCGCCCAGGGAGCCCGTGAGCTTCACCTGCCCCGTGCCGGGCAAAATCAGCGCCTCGATGGGCATGATTTCCCCGCCCACGGGCGTCCAGGCCAGACCGTTCACCACGCCCGCCAGGGCCTCCCGGTTGTGGATATCCTCCTTGAATTTACGCACGCCCAGCCATTCCTCCAGCTGGTTCGGCTTGATCGCAAGCTTGTAATTCTCGTCCTCGGCGGCGTGCACGGCAGTCTTGCGGCACAGCTCGGCCAATTTTCTTTCGAGCTGGCGCACGCCCGCCTCCCGGGTATAGCCCTCGATGAGCGCGCGCACCGTGTCGTCGCCGAGCTTCAGCCGCCCGCGCGCCAGCCCGTGGCGCTTCATCTGCTTGGGGAGCAAATGCAGCTTGGCGATACGCAGCTTCTCCTCCACCGTGTAGCTCGGCAGCTCGATGACCTCCATCCGGTCCAGCAGCGGCCGCGGGATGGTGGAGGTGTCGTTCGCGGTGGTGATAAACAGCACTTTGCTTAAATCAAAGGGCAACTCGAGGAAGTGGTCCCGGAACGTGCTGTTCTGCTCGCTGTCCATGACCTCCAGCAGGGCGCTGGCGGGGTCGCCGCGCAGGTCGCTGCACAGCTTGTCGATCTCGTCGAGCAGCAGCACGGGGTTGCGGCTGCCCGCCTGCGCCATGGCGGCGAGGATGCGCCCGGGCATGGCCCCCACGTAGGTCTTGCGGTGCCCGCGGATCTCCGCCTCGTCGCGGATACCGCCCAGCGAGATGCGCGCGAATTTGCGCCCCATCGCCCCGGCCACGGATTTCGCCACGGAGGTTTTGCCCACCCCCGGCGGCCCCACCAAGCAGAGAATCTGCCCCGTGATGTCGGGCGAGAGCTTCAGGCACGCCAGCAGCTGCAAAATGCGCTCCTTGACATCCTGCAGGCCATAGTGATCCTTGTCGAGCTTTTGCCGCGCGCGCTCTAAGTTCAATCTGTCTGTCGTCAGGGTGTTCCACGGCAGGCTCACCGCCGTCTCCAGGTATACGCTCAAAATGCCGCTTTCGGGCGACTGCGGCTGCATACGCTCCAGGCGCCCGCACTCCTTCAGCAGCTTTTCGGTGATGTCCTTGGGCAGACCCAGCGCCAGGATTTGCTCGCGGTAGCGCTCCGCCTCGCTGAGCGCGCCCTCGCCCTCGCCCAGCTCCTCCGAGATCGCCCGCCGCTGCTCCCGCAGATAGTTCTCGCGCTGGTTCTGCTCCATCTGGCGCAGCACCTGCTCGTTGATCTTCACCTCGATCTGCTGCAGCTCGTGCTCCTTGTTCAGGATGACGCACAGCAGCTTCAGCCGCGCCACGGGGTCGGTCTCCTCCAGCACGGCCTGCTTCTCCTCCAGGGGCAGGGGCAGGCTGTCGGCGATATAATTCGCCAAACGCCCGGAGGCCCGCGCGGCCATCACGGTCATGGAGATGTCCGGCGGCAGGGAGATGAACTGCGCGCAGCGGTCGAACAGCACCTTGGCCTGGCGCAGCAGGGCCTTTTCCACGGCGCGGCTCTCCTCGGGCACGGGACGGTCGGCCCGGGGCACCACCAGGGCCAGGGGGTACGGCTTGTCCTGGGTGAGCTCCCGCAGCCGCGCGCGGCACTGCGCCTCGATGTACACCCGCGCGCTGGCCCCCCCGGCGTCCTTGAGCACCTGCCGCACCGTGGCGATGACCCCCACGGCGTGCATCTGCCGCGCGTCCGGCTCCTCGGCAAGCATATCCTTCTGCGCCACGAGGAAAATTTCCTGCCCGGCCTTCATGGCGGCCCGCAGCGCCTGCAGCGAGCTCTGGCGCGTGATTTCGAAGTGCACGCGGCTCTCCGGGAACACCACCAGGCCCCGCAGGGGCACCACGGGCAGCTCGCGCACGGGGGCAAAATCTTTGACTAGCATATGTTTCTCCAATTCGTAATGCGTAATTCGTAACGCTTTAAAGCTTCACTGCCTTCGTCGCCCAATACGTCGGGATATCCTCCATATCGGTGCCGTTATAGTCCTCATAGGCGGCTGTAATCACAAACCCCGCCCGCAGCTGCCCGCCGATCTGCTCCCCGAAGGTGTGGCTGAACTGGATGCCGTCGTCCTCGTCCACGAGCTTTTGCATCTGCTCGGGGTTCTTCAGGGGGTTGAACGGCAGCGTGTTCGTGACGGTGAGCGGCGGTTCCCAGCTGTCGAACAGGAAGTTGATCCCGTTGTCCATCCCCGCCAGCAGCACGCCGCCGGGCCGCAGCACCCGGTAGCATTCATCCCACACATGCTGCACGTCCTCGATGTAGCAATTGGACACCGGGTGGAAAATTAAATCGAAAGAGCAATCTTCAAAGGGCAGGCGCTCGGTCATGTCGGCCTTGACGATATCGATCGCGTAGCCCTCGCGCGCCGCCACGAGCCGTTCGCTCTCCAACTGCCGGTCGGAGATATCCAGCACGGTGCACTCCGCACCGAGGAGCGCGAACACCGGCATTTGCTGCCCGCCGCCGCTGGCCAGGCCCAGCAGCTTTTTGCCCCGCAGCGGGGGAAACCACTCATGGGGCACCGCCTTGGTGGGTGTGAGCACCACGTCCCACGCCCCGCGCCGCACGCCCTCGCAGGCCTCGTGGGACAGTGAGCGACCCCAGCACCAGTCCTCGTCCACCCATCGGTCGATGGTTTTGGCGTTCTGTTGTGTGTACTTGTCCATTCAGGCCTCCTTGCATTCTCCACTACAAAGTTTTGCTGAACACCATTTGGGTGCCGCAGCCCGGCAGGCTGCTCTCGTATTTGCGCTGGAACGCGCGGTCGGGCGCGGGCAGGCGGAAGTATACCTGGTTCACCTTGCCCTGGTATACGCCCGTGCGTATCACCGGATACTTGTCGTTCAGCGCCAGGATTTCTTTGATGCTGTGCGCCTCGGACTGCACCAGCAGGGTTCCGGTGTAACCGAGCTTCGCGTAGAAGCCCTCCGCGCTTTCCACCGCGCCCAGGGTGAGGCGGCGCACCCCTTGCCGCCGCGCGCGCTTTTCGAGCAGGCGCATCAACGCCCGCGCGACGCCCTGCTGTCTATAGCGCCTGTCGGCGGCCACCGGCCCCACCGTGACGCTCCCGTCTTCCTCCATCCTGCCGAACACGATGCCGATCACCTCGCCGCCCAGCTGCGCGTAAAGCATCAAATCGCCATGCCCTTTCATGCGCTCCAGCCACTTTTCGCGGGAATATGCGGGGCTGTGCCCCTCGCTAGGCACCCCGAACACTTTTTCATCAAACGCAAGCGCGGCATCCAGCTCGCGCTCACTTGTGACATGCCGGATCGTGTAGTCCATGGGAACGGACCCCTTATTTCAACAGGATTTTTTAATGCTGCGCATGATATGAAAGCTCACTTGGCTGAATCGTTTTGCAATATTCCACCAGCGTCTTGATGTGCTCGAACGTGCCCTTGTCCGGGAGGGTAAAGTTGATCGTATGCTGGCTGCACACATTTTTCAGCGCCTTCCCGAAAATCGGCACGTCCCGCGGGCCGGTGCAGCCTTCGTGGCAGCGATGGCAGTGCTGCACGTTCTTCTGCACAGTGGCGCGGAAGCCGTCGTCATACCCGTCGGCGTCAAATGAATACGACAGGAAGAACGAGATATAAACGCGCTCCCGCTTCGGGTTCAGCCACATCTTGCATATGTTGCTGCCGTTGAACGGCACCTTCCAGCAGTATTGTTCGCCGTCCTTGCGCGGCGCGCAACCGCAGCCCTTCAGCCACGCGACAAAATCCAATATATCCGATTTCTGCTCGGCGCTTAAGCCTTTCATGCCGTTGATGTGGTCTTCTATGGCGGGGGTTTTCTTTTTCCAAAACATGCTGTGCCCTCTTTCGATGTTTTATTGATTGCGATCGCGCTCAGAACAGCCGCGGCAGCATTTGCGCCATGGCCAGCCCCACGATGAACGAAACCGCGTTGGCCGCAATTGCATAAACAATGCCCACCCACTTGCGCAGGGGGCGCGCGCTCAGGCGCGGGAAATACCGGGTATACACAACCGCCTCCGCGGCCGTCACCGCAAGCTCCAGCAGCAGGGTAATCCCCGCCGCGCCAAGCCATGCCCCGTGATAATAAATGGTGATTTGCAGCGCCGCGTTCAGCAGCACCTGCGTGCCGAGGTTCATCAGGATCACCAGCCGCCACAGCTTGCCGCCCCGCAGGCAAAAGCACAGCGCAACCGCCAGCTCCACGGCGACGGTCAGCGCGGCGCGCAGGGCAAAGGCCAGCGCCTCATTGCCGTAGTCATAGGCCCTTTCCACACTGCCATCCGGCGTAAAGACATACCGGCTGTGGAAGGCGTATTGCCCATAGCTGCCCTGGCTTTCCAAAAACTCGTCCGTGTCCGGGAAATACAGCAAAATCCTGAACTCCTCCGGCGGGTAATACCCCCAGAAAAATGCGTGCGTCTGCGAACAATCCTGCATGAATTGCAGGAAATAGAACCCGTCCGCGTCCTGGTATTCCACAAATTTCATGAACACATCGCTCTTGGGCGTGCTCTCGTCCCCGTCATACACGGAAGCCGGCCCGCTGCTGCGCGTCCGCGAAAGCAGCGTGGCGAAGTACCGCCGCCCCTCGAAGCCCCGGAACTCCACCGTGACCGATTCCTTCGGCCCCATGTCGGCGTGGGCGAAGATCATCAAGGCCGCCGCCAGCAGGGCAACGCACAGCAAAAATTTAACAGCTTTTCTCAACTCAGTACGCCTCCCAGCTCTCCAGCGTGGCAAACCCCCTTGCCTGCTCGATCACCAGCTTGATGCGGCGCATGCGCTGCTCGGGGAATTTGCAGATGCGCTTGTGGCCGATGGTCGTGCCCTTCGCCAGCTCCTTCCACTTCGGCGCGCCCTCGGCGGTGCAGTTCCTGTCGGCGTAGAGCGCGAATTTCTCCACCTGCTGCCCCGTGGCGATGTGCTCCTTCAGCACAATCTTGTCGATGTCGTAGTCGCCGCCGAGGTCCAGCACCAGCGCGGCCTTGCCCTCCAGCGGGCCGCTGTGCCAGTAGGTACCGTGGCCCGGCTCCAGGGCCATCTGCCCGGCATGCGCCTCGTCCAGGCGGCAGGTATCCGTAACAATCGAATCCTCGGCCAGGTTTTCCTTGAAGTCGATTTGCAGCTGCGCCCCCAGGGAGATCAGCGTGTCCATGTCCCGCTGGGCGATGAGGCCCTCCTGGTTGGGCGGCACGTTGAGCAGCAGCGCCGCGTTGCCGCCCACGCTCTTGTAGTAGATATCCCGCAGCTTCGCCAGCGGCTTGACGCTGTAGTCCTCCTTCTCGTGGTAGAACCAGCCGTCGCGGATGCTCACGTCCACCTCGGCGGGGTGCCACACGAGGGGTTCCTTGGCCTTCATAATGGCCTTACGGGAGCCCAAATCCCAGAAGGTCTGGTCGCCGGTTTTTTTGGGCACCACGCTCCACTCGCTGGAGCGGCACACCCCGGCCTCGTTGCCCACCCAGCGCACGTCCGGCCCGCAGATACTGATGACGGCATTGGGCTGCAATTCACGGATCAGGTCATAATACCCCTGCCAGTCGTACTCCTGCTTGCGGCCGTTCTTGCCCTCGCCGCACGCGCCGTCGAACCACACGCAGAAGAGCTCGCCGTAGTTCGTGAGCAGCTCGCGCAGCTGGCGCTTGTAGAAGGCGTTGTAGGCCTCCCCCGTGCCGTAGGTCATCTCGTGCCTGTCCCACGGGCTGAGGTAGATCCCGAACTTGAGCCCGTAGGCCTTGCAGGCCGCGGCGGCCTCCCGCACCACGTCGCCCCGGCCGTCCTTCCAGGGGCTGGCGGCCACGGAGTGCCCGGTGGCCTCGCTCGGCCACAGGCAGAAGCCGTCGTGGTGCTTGGCGGTGAGGACCATGCCCCTCATGCCCGCCGCCTTGAAAATCCGCGCCCACTGCCGGCAGTCGAGCTTCTTCGGGTTGAACAGGGCCGGGTTCTCGCTGCCCGCGCCCCACTCCTGGTTGGTGAAGGTGTTGATGCCGAAGTGCACGAAGCCGTAGAACTCCAGCTCCTGCCAGGCAAGCTGCCGGGGCGATGGCACGACCCGCGCGGCCTCTTCGATACGGGGGGGTAGTTTGGGCATGGGATGCTCCTTTCGGGATGTAATATTATAGTTATAAATTGAAAAAAAGAGGGTTGCCCGTTTCGGGCGGCCCTCTTGGTACGCCTATGCTACCGTACGCCGTCCGCCAGCGCGATGAACGCCCCAATGATATCCGACGCCGCGTGCTTGCCCATGGACACCAGCAGCGCCCAGGTGTCGCTGTCCAGCTTGCCGCTGTCCTTGTTGTAGCGGTAGCCCACGATGACGTATTCGTTGTCCGGCTCGATATACCCCACGGCGTCGTTCATGAGGTCAAAGATAATCAGGTTATCGCCGTAGAGCTCGCGCAGGGGCTTGAATTGGAAGCCCTCCATGGTCCCGTACACCTCGTCGCCCTTCAGCAGCTCGCTGTAAATCTCGCCGGGGCTCAGGAACACCTTCAGGTCGCCGCCCGCCTCGCCGAGCTCCATATAGCCCACCTCGGTGACGGTGTAATACTTCAGCGTCCTCCAGTCATAAACCAGCTGGATGTCGGCCAGGCCCGCCTTGGCCAGCACCTTGGCCATGTTATTCTGCACCTCGG
>Ga0268262_10001935_pt1 | contig 24604 bp, 22 predicted proteins | sample TergutNc150P3_FD_190354 | JGI IMG/M metagenome (GOLD analysis project Ga0268262, IMG submission 190354) | Nasutitermes corniger P3 segment gut microbial community from laboratory colony in Florida, USA - Nc150 P3 (SPAdes) (version 2) | ecosystem: Host-associated > Arthropoda: Insects >...
TTCCTAAAATACAGAGTAAAGTCGTTATGCATAGCAAAACCTCTTGTTTTTGAAAAATTGCCTACACGCTTGCCAACAGCAATTTTCCAGTGTTTTCGGCGTACCGAATCAGCAACGCTAATTCTTTATACTGCAAGAAGTTAACGCAGGTCTGCTATAAACTAAATACGTGTTTTGTGCAATCTACAAAACTTTCGTGTGGTTCGTGGTAAAAAAAATAAAAAATATTTTTAAAAACGGTCAAGCAAAACGCCAAGTCCACGCCATATATAGGTATGAAAAATTTATCTGTTTTGGCTGCCGTTCTTTTGTGCGGCACGGTTGTTCTCGCGGCGGAGCCCGCGCCGGTTCTTAACTGGGGTCTTCTTTGGAGCGGCTCCTGGGAAGAAAAAAACTTTACGTTCCAAGACGAACCGGCTTTGTCTGGGACTTTAGGTAACAGGGGGGAAGTTAAATTGCACTTTCTCCCGCCTAATCTGACATTGCGCGGGCAGGTACTGGATAAGCGTCCATTGGACTTTTCACTTGAGCCGCCCTGGGGAGATCCTGATAAATGGGTTACCAATTATCAAGGCGGCTTGTATCACAAAACAACAGGTTCGCGGCTGCTTTATGGGACGCTTGACGAGTGGGGACTTCCCGCAAGAATCCGTAACCCGTGGATTCGATCGCCGCCTTATGCCGAGAACCATAAGCCTGTCATTGCGGATTTAAAAACTGCGGCTTCCTCAACAAAAGAAGACGAGGCGTATCTGTATCTGTCTAGTCCGGTATTAAAACTTTTTCCTGATGTTAATTTAAGGACTTTTATCAGCGCGCAGTCGGAAGTTGAAGAGTTTACGCCCGCGGTTTCCGGCGGATTGGATTTTACTTTTAAGAAGACCAACAGTTTACTGCTGGAAACATTTTACACCGGTAAAACGCTTCAGCCCACAAAACCAAGCTCATGGTTTTCGGAAAAACCGCCTTTACCGGAGCGGGAGTTTCGGCTCCTTGCCGCGGGGCTTCTTTTTACAAACCCGGATTTTTCCGTAAGCTCGGATTTTGCCCAGTCAGAAACTTTTGCCGTGGGAAAAGATAATTATGTCAATCTGGGTATTTCCTTGTCGCCGTCTTTACCGTTCGGGTCTAAATCAAGGCCGTTATTAATTTCATTATCAGCGGATGGAGCGGGGGATAGGTTTATATACAGAGACGGCGTAAATCATGGGGAAGGTTTTAGAAGCGCGGCAAAAATAGAGTGGAAGGGCAGGAATAGTTCGTTAATAAAAATAAATACCGTATTACGGGGACCGGCTTTTGGCGAAGATTTTAACCGCAGTTCTTCCGGCTTTTATTGGCGGTTCCCGTCTTCCGCGGCAATACGCAACAACACGCTCCGTTTGACGCGAATATCTTTATCTGCGGACAGAAACGCGGTCAACCCGTTAAAAATTAGCGATAGTTTTTCCGGAAACCTGGGAATTTCGCTGAATATGCGGCAAATAGGGATAAAAACCCCTCTTGGGATTAATTTTTCGGGATCAATTAAGGGATTAGCAGGGGCAAATGACTCTATATCGCCTTTTCCAGTATTGGATAAAGATTGGTCATGGGAAAAAGCCGATGTAGATTGCGAATTTTTATGGTCGATAGGGGTTTTTCAATTCAGAACAAAAGCCGGATGTACTTTTTTCCCGGAAAAAGACGAAAAATGGGAATTATCCCTAGGTACAACTATTCATTTTAAACATGGGAGATTGAGTTTTAAGGTCTCTTCTCCGGATTTTCCTGAAAAATGGAATTGGACTGCGTCATGGAGAATGGAAATACAAAGAAAAAGATAAAAAAGTGCATTAAAGCCATTGTTTTTACGATAAAAATATAGTATCATTTAAAAATAAGTATCTACTTTTAAAATGGCGGATACTATATGATAAGCTATTTAGGATGTCGCTTATCTCCAAATAAGTATAAGGAGGTATTATGCCTGCTGGTGTGACAATAATGATTGTTGATGACTCCAGAATTATGAGGAATACGGTAAAGGGTGTTTTTTCAGGGGTAGAATCAGCTTGTAACTTTATCGAAGCGAAAGATGGTGAGGAAGCGCTTGCGTTACTGGAAACGCAGGTTGTTGATTTGATTCTGCTCGACTGGAATATGCCAAGACTATCCGGAATTGATTTCTTAAAACAAGTTAGAGCGATGGATCAATACAAAGACTTACCTATTATTATGGTAACCAGTGAGGCCGCCAAGTTTAACGTTATAGAAGCGTTAAAACATGGAGCCACTGATTATATTACTAAACCAATTAAGCTTGAATTGTTCAAGCAAAAATTGGCAAAACTACGTTTATTTAGGATGTAAAAAATGACAGTAGAATTACAGAATTATGTAGAACCCTTCGTAGAAGTTACAGTCAGCACTTTTAAAGAATTTGTAGGCGTTGACGTAAGCCCAAGGCATCCGCACTTTCTGGATCCTGAAAAAGCCTTCGAATGGGATATTTCTGCGGTAATAGGTCTTTCCGGTGTGGTTAAAGGCGCTGTTATAGTCTCCATGAAGTCTGAGTTAGCGATTAAATTAACCGACTTGTTGACTGGTGTGGAACACACGGAACTTGACGCCGATGTAATCGACGCAATTGGCGAAGTAAATAACATCATTGCGGGAAATATAAAGCCAAAAGTGCCAAACGGGGACAAGATTGTAATTTCAATTCCTACAATTATAAGAGGAAAAGAACATTCAATCGCATGGCCCAGTAAACAGACGCGCATTCTTTGTATTCCGCACAAAGCGTTTGATAACGATATTTTTCACCTAATGGTAGCGATTGAACTTGATTATGCGTCTTAATCAGGAGAGAACATAATGAAACACGTTTTTGTGTTCGATCCAAAAGCTTTCTATGGCCAGCAATGGATGATGGATAATATTTTAGACAGTATAGGGCAATTTTTCAGAACACAAGAAGCTCCTGATTTTTCCATACAGTTTTCACGTTACAGAAGAAACGCCATAACCATAATTCAAGACGAAGCGGAGAAGGCAAAAGAAGACGACATCATCAGGATTTATGCGATAGGCGGAGAAGAAATACTTTTTGACTGTCTAAATGGCGTCGTTCATTTTCCAAATATGCAGCTTGCAGCCGTCCCTTACGGTGAATTTAGTAATTTTCTAAGAATTTTTGGTGAAACCAATGTTGACGCTTTTAAAGATATTGCCTCTCTTTTTAATGGCGAAGCCATTCAAACGGATGTAATCAAATGGGGAGTTAATTACGCTTTAAATTCCTGTTACATAGGAATGAATTCCGCTATATCAAAAAGAATTAAAGACCTAAAGTCAAGCATGAACAAGGGCAGTTTTATTGTTTTCTCCAAGCTTTCGTCTTATTTCAACACATTATTTGGCGCATTTAATAAAAATGTCGCCGCTCGGGAATATAGGATAACTATAGATGATACGGATTATTCGGGACAATATTGCCTGATTCATATCGCAAATACTCCGTATCATATGGGAAAAATGACAGGCATTTCGCAAGCAATGCCCGACGACGGTCTTTTGGATATCGCTTTAATTAAATCATCACATCCAATGAGAATGCTTTCATCCATGGGAATATATTCCAAAGGGAGACTTCCAAAAAATTGCGTTGCTGTCCGAGGGAAAGAAATTTCAGTTCAAACCACCGGTCAAATGTGGATTCAGCTTGATAATGAATATATTCAAGACACAAATATCACTATGAGCGTGGTTGATCACGCGGTACAAATGGTAACGGTAAATAATCTATCATACCCGCATTGGTTGCGTCATTTTTCCACTTAACTTTAATGGCGGCTATTTAAGGAAGGCTTATTACATGGCAATAAAAAAAACTGAAAGTAATAGATTAAAAAGCATCGCAAATTTTTCCTCTATTGCGTTAGTTATATTTATAAGCGCCGCTTATATTGTTGAAACTTACCTGGCGTCCGAGGTACAGGTTAATTACAGCATAGCCGGGCTTGTTATGATATTGACCTTTGTGATAGTTATCGCAATCATCAGAAACTCAATAAATCATTACAAAATGGCAATTAACATTCCTGTTATACTTTTATTATTCTATACGGCGCTTATGATGCTCAGCAAATGGTATCATTCTCATTTTATGCTCGTCTGTATTTTCCTGGTCGCTATTAGCTGTATATATTCAAGCTTTAACAGGACTCTGGTTTATATTATTATTCAAAATGTTTTTTCCATATATCTTTTTTTAAGAGGTTATCCGATAGGCGGAGATGTGCCCCTGTTTACCGTATTGGTTATGTGGGTTATCTGTTTATTCAGCAGTATTATCATGTTGCTGCTTACAAGGTCGGCTACGGTTGTTTTGAATAAAGCGCTTGAACACCAGAATTCATTTATGGATCTTCTTGCTTCTACGGAAAACTTTGTCGCGATGATAGACGAACGCAATGAAATTGTATACGCAAGTAAAACCTTATCTGATCTTGGAAATACAAGCGATCCGACTCTGGTTCAGGGGCGTCCTCTTATCGATCTTTTCCCCGGAAAAAGCCTGAAAGTACAAGCGGGAAAATTATTAAAAGAAAAAGACGATTATGCGGCGGACTGGGAATTTTCATTAAACGGCCAGAAACGTTATTTCAAAGCGGCTTCACATGGCCTTCAAGGCGGCGGCGGCACCCTTATAAGTTTATACGACATGACCCATCTTGCGGAGCGCGATGAAATTGCCGTCATGAAAGACAGTATGAAGATTGGCCTTTTCTTCATAGATAAGGATTTTGTTATTCAGGATCATTATTCAAGATATTTGGAAGAAATGCTGTCAGATACCAACCTCTTTGGAAAATATCTGACGGATGTCATTGCCGATTCAGTAAATCAAAGCGAACTGGAAGCGATAAAGGATTATTTTGGAATGATCCTTGAGCGCACTTATGACCAAGAAATGCTGGAAGAAATAAATCCGTTAAACGAACTTCACTATGTAAAAAAAGAGACGGGAGACAGAAAAGTATTCCAATTCGCTTTTGCCACTGTAGAACGCGGGCGCGGTGAAGTCTTCATCCTTGTAACAGTCTACGATATTACAACCAGAGTAGAACTGCAGCAAAGACTTGCGGAAGAAGAAGCCAGACGGCAGGAAGAAATGCAGTCTGTCTTTGAACTTATACAGGTTGAACCGGATGTATTTGGCGACTTCATGGCGGATATGGAACATGAGTTCGAAGAGATTGACAAGATACTTAAAAACGACGCTTTATCTACGCATGACGCGCTTGTTAAAATTTACCAATCTGTTCATGCCATTAAATCAAATGCCGTAATTCTTGGATTAAATGTATTTGGCAATAAGGTGCATAACCTGGAATCAAGAATAAAGAGATTGCGGGAAATGCAGGGAACCGTGCCTTTCGGCGATATGTTGAATCTGACAATGGAGATAGAAAAGATATCCAATGAAAAAGAAGGGTTCAGGGATATCCTTAACAAACTTAAAAATTATGCCGGAAGCGGAAGCAAGGCCGGAACAGGCGAAAAACAAAATATCAAAGTGCTGGTTGAGTCTCTTGTAAAAACCACTTCCAGAGTCGCCGAAGACCTGGAAAAACATATTAAATTTGTCGCGTCTGACATTGACCCTGAAGCCATAGACAAAGGTCCAAGACGGGTTATGAAAGAAATACTAATGCAGCTTATCCGTAATTCCGCCCTGCATGGCATAGAAATGCCTGATGAAAGGAAAGCCAAAGGTAAAAATGAAACAGGTATAATAAAACTTACCATCAAAATGACAGAAGACCATAAAAATATACAAATAAAACTTACCGATGATGGAAGAGGTCTTGATTACAAAAAGATCAGCGAAAGGGCGTTAGCCAAAAACTTAATTAAGAAGGAAGACGCGAAAAATCCCGACATATTAATGAAAGTAATATTCATGCCCGGCTTTAGCACCGCGGAAACTGAAACTGTTCACGGCGGAAGGGGCATAGGCTTAAACCTTGTACGAGACCGTATAAAAGAAGTAAAAGGCGCCATTAAACTTAAATCGGAAGCCAACAAGGGAACATTATTCTTTATTTCAATTCCTGTTTGATAATCCCGCGCCAATCGCCGTAGTATATTCCGCGTGTTCAGGATAGATAAATTCAATACCGTACATAGGGGTGACCTCGGCAAGCACTTTCCGCCCTATCGGGTTTTTACTGCCGTTGCCTGTAACGACAACGCGGCTGTAATTTTTTGCCCTTGCCGCAAAAACTGAAAGTACCCCTATCACCTGATACACCATGTTTATTATCCCAAGGGCAATATCCTCCTTATTGGCGGTATCCAGCATTTTCCCAAAATTGGAAGCCGTACATTCCCCGTTTAAAAAACTTAATCCCGTATCCGTGATGTCGCTTAACAAAAGATCAACCAGGTTTAACTTTCCGCCTTTTGCCAATTCCATAATATCGTGAAATTCGGCGACGGACAAAAGTTTTTTACCCAATCCCAATATTGTTCCGCCTCCGACGCCTGAGCCGCCAAAATGAGAAATACCTTTATCGCCGGCTTCGATTATTACGGTTCCCGTCCCGATATTTGTAATAATTATATTTTTCATGCCGGAAAGAAACATTCCGCCAGTGCCGATAGCTTCAATTTCATTTACCCTTCCTGTGGTTATGCCAAAAATGTCGTCCTTTATTTTTGACGCTCCCGCCCCGGTAATCTCGATTTTTTCAACCTTGTTTATTTTAATGTTGTTTTCAAGAACTATTTTTCCAAAAGCGCCGGTAGCGGCGGTTATTGCGTCCGACGCCTTTGTCTTTATCATTTTAATTATTTTTCCGTCTTCTATGGATACGGCTTTTGTTATGGTGCTGCCAATGTCAATTCCTATTATCAAAATACTCTCCTGATTATTTATTTGTCATATTAGCATAAAAAAATAATTGATTCTATAATTGCCTAATTTATTAATGACTTATTGCTAATACGGTAATTATCTAATATATTGATTCCATTATGAATTATGCCGAAGAATCGTTAAAAAAACATTACCAGTGGCGGGGTAAACTGGAAATCGTAAACAAGATGCCGGTTTCTACGCGGGAGGATCTTTCGCTTGCCTACACTCCCGGCGTCGCCCAGCCTTGTCTTGAAATAAGTAAAAATCCTGAAAAAAGCTGGGAGCTGACAGGACGCTGGAACACGGTAGCGGTTGTAACCGACGGCACCGCCGTTCTGGGACTTGGCGATATTGGCCCTGAAGCCGCAATGCCCGTAATGGAAGGGAAATGCGTACTGTTCAAAGCCTTTGGCGGTGTGGACGCAATCCCGCTGTGTATACGTTCAAAAGAAGTTGACGTTATTGTAGAAACAACGGCGCTTCTTGCGGGGAGTTTTGGCGGCATTAATCTGGAAGATATTTCCGCCCCCCGCTGTTTTGAAATAGAGAGAAAATTAAAAGCGCGGTGCGACATTCCAATTTTTCATGACGATCAACACGGTACGGCGGTAGTAGTGCTTGCGGCTCTGCTTAACGCGTTAAAACTGACAGGAAAAAAACTTGAGAATATCAGCGTTGTTACTTTGGGCGCGGGAGCGGCGGGCATTGCCGTAATCAGGCTTTTACTGGCGCTTGGACTGTCCGATGTGGTACTGTGCGACCGTCAGGGGGCAATTTACAAAGGAAGAGCCGGCCTTAACAGCGAAAAGGCGGGAATGGCGGAAATTTCAAACAGGCAAATGAAAAAGGGAAGCTTTGCCGACGTACTGCGGGGAGCCGACGTTTTTATCGGCGTTTCTGCGCCCGGCATGGTAACGGCTGAAATGGTGAAATCAATGGCGCCTAACGCAATTTTATTTCCGATGTCCAACCCAACGCCGGAAATCATACCGGATTTGGCAATTGCCGCGGGAGCCGCCGTAGTGGGGACGGGCAGAAGTGATTTTGCCAATCAGATTAACAATGTCCTCGCCTTTCCGGGCATTTTCCGGGGCGCGTTGGATGTCCGCGCAAGAGACATTAACGATGAAATGAAAATTGCGGCGGCTTACGCGCTTGCCAATCTTGTAAGTGAAAATGAATTGCGCTGCGATTACATTATCCCGGCGGCTTTTGACCCAAGGGTAAGGGACGCCGTGGCGCACGCGACGGCTCAAGCCGCAATTAAGAGCGGCGTGGCAAGAGCGTAAAATTATTTCTTTTTCAAATTATCAAGATTTTTTTTTGCACCCGAATGTCCCTGAGACGCGGCATGGTTATACCATTCAAAAGCTACAAGCGGATTCTTTGGCACGCCGTTGCCATTCTCATAACACATTCCAAGACAATTCTGAGCGGGCGCGTATCCGTGCTCTGCGGACTTTCTGTATAATTCAACCGCTTTTGCCAAATCCGCAGTAATACCTTTGCCAAATTCATAACATACGCCCAGATTATACTGGGCAAAAACATTACCCTGAGCCGCAGCCTGTTTGTAGCATCTTACAGCCTGCTCTATATCTTTTGTAACACCGTTGCCGTTTTCAAAGCAAAAACCCAAATTACCCTGGGCGGGCGCATATCCCAGTACCGCCGCCTTGGTATAATACGCGACCGCTTTGTCTAAACTCATTTCTATTCCGTTGCCGCTTTCGTAACACCAGCCCAAATTACACATGGCGGGAGCATACCCCTGGTTTGCCGCTTTTTGATAATATTCAAGCATTTTGGCAAAATTTCGGGGAACGCCATGACCTTTTTCATAACAATACGCCAAATTACACTGTGCTGGAGCGTATCCCAGATCCGCAGCTTTGCGGTAACAATCAAAAGCTTCCGCAAGATTATTTAACATTCCCGCGGCGTTTCCTTTATTATATAATTCAACAACATCATTAACCGGCTGACTTTCCGCCATATATTCCTCCGTTAAGGATTAATTGTCTTCGTTAAGTAATGGTAAAAATTCTGTTAAAACGGCGTCTAACTCGTTTTTAAGGGCGGCCATCTGTTCCGGTGAAGCCGTGTTTACACCGTCGGCAAGCTGATGTTCCACGCTGGCAGCGGCTGATTGCAGACGGTTTTTCCCAATTTGCCCGGCGTTGCCTTTTAACGCATGTACCAGTTTGCAGGCCAATTTAATGTCGCCGCTTTCTATTAACTTGTTAATTTCTTCGTATCTATTAATATTTGCTTTAATAAAATATTTTTCCAGCGACTTTTGAAATTCAATATCAGGCGCGGCATCATCTTTTTTTATTATTTCCTTTTGTAAGTCTGATTGTTTTACAGGCGTTAAATATTTTAACAAACAGCGCCACAATTCCTGGGAGGTAAACGGTTTACCCACACAATCGGCTATACCATGAGCCTTATAAGTTTCCATGTCTTCGGTCATAATATTGGCGGTAAGGGCTACAATGGGAATCTTATCATTAAGCTTGACGATTTCAACGGCGGCTTCAAGCCCGTCCATTACAGGCATGTTCATATCCATAAAAATTAAATCGAATAATTTCTCGCCTTTCCTAATTCGGCTTTTAACCATTTCAACGCCGATTAACCCGTTTTCCACGATTACGGTTTTTAAGCCAACCCTTGTAAGGTGTTCGCGTATAACTTCCTGCTTCATAAAATTGTCTTCGCATATAAGGACTTCGCCGTTAAATACCGGTCTTTCCAGCTCTTTTGGGAAAATACGGCTTTGGAACATTTCTTCCATGGAGACGTCTATCGTGTCAAATGTAAGATCAAAACTAAATCTGCTTCCAACACCCGGCGTACTGTCTACGGAGAGTTTTCCCCCCATCATTTCTATGATGCTCTTTGTTATCGGTAAACTAAGCCCTGTGCCGCCATACTTGCCCGTCGTTTCCGTTTCCATCTTTGAAAACGGCTCAAATATTAACGCAATCTGTTCGGCGGTCATGCCAACGCCGCTGTCCTTAATTTCAAAATGTATTGTAATTGATTTATCATCTATGCGAATAATATCAGACACAAGCTTAACCATGCCGGTATTTGTAAATTTTACCGCGTTGGAAAGCAGGTTTACAAATATCTGGCGAAGTCTTACAGGATCGCCGACAGGTTTTTTACCGACGCTTGGTTCGGCATAAAAGTGAAGCAATATGCCTTTATCTACGGCTTTAGGCATTACCAATGTTCTGCAGCTTGCAAACAGTTCATGCATATCAAAGGGAATCTTTTTCAATGACAACTCGCCGGATTCAATTTTGGAAATATCCATAATATCGTTTGTAATTTGCAGAAGCCAGTCCGCGTTTACGCGGATATTGGTTAGATAATCTTTTGTTTTACTTGAAATATCATCATCCAGGGCTAAATCGGAAAATCCTATGATACTGTCCAAGGGAGTGCGGATTTCATTACTCATATTTGCATGGAATGCGGATTTTGATTTGCTTATGGCTTTAGCGGTTTCAAGCTCGGCTTCCAATTCCTGCAAGCGCTTGTTTAATTCGTCAGTGCGTATCTGCACCAGTTTTTCAAGTTTTTTCTTTTCATTGGCGCGTCTTAATAATAAAATCATAAAAAGAGCAATTACAATAACCAATAACGCAAGAACAGAGATTAAATTAAATAATTGAAAATCAGTAAACATACAATACCTTCAAAAAACCGCAAATAGCGGGAAATTATTAATTTGCCCTTTATATTGTACCATAAAGAGAAAAACAGGGCAAGTTGAAATAACGGGAATTTATAATAAATTAACAATTAATTGTGGGTATTTATATATCCTGTAATATCAAGTGATTTATAGTATTATTATAACCCAAAAATAAATTTTTCGTAAAATACTTTTACCGGCGGCGGCGCGATAACAGAATAAGGCGCAACAAACTGGCAATTGCGGTAAGCGCTGAAGCGACGTAAGTTAAAGCCGCGGCGGTTAGAACTTTTTTAACGCCATTTAATTCCTTTTCAGTCAGTACATTGTTGGCGCGCAGAATAGTAATTGCCCTGTGCGAAGCGTTAAATTCCACGGGTAATGTTATAACATAGAAAAGTACGGAACCGCTAAAGAGAATAATTCCAATGGTTAATAACAGCGAGCCAATACCGGAATAAGACGAACCTGAAGAAAAACCAAGTCCGATTATAGCAAGCCAGGGGCCGATTCTTGAGCCGATATTTGCCACAGGCACAAGCGTGCTTCTCAAGCCAAGAGGACTCCAGTGGGTGGCGTGCTGAATAGCGTGTCCGGTTTCATGCGCGGCGACGCCTACCGCGGCGATTGACGTTTGACCGTACACCGGTTCTGAAAGCCGCAGTTTTTTATCCGAGGGCGAGTAGTGGTCTGTAAGAGAGCCCCTGACAGGTTCAATTTTTACATCGTTGATATTGTTTGTCCGCAGTAAAAGGGCAGCCGTGTCGGTGCCAGTTATTCCCTTAGAACAAAGCACTTTTGAATATTTATTAAAAGTGGATTTAACCATAAACTGCGCCCAAAGTGATAAGAGAAACGTTGGAACGACTAAAACTAAATAATACAGATCAAAACCCATAATTTTCCTCCATTGATCTATTTTTTATCCTCTATCCGCGGGCGGACTGCGCCGCACGGTATATTCAAGTTTTACAGAGCCATGATTTTCACTGTCCCTTGCCGCGCGGGAAAGCATTTCTTTCTGAACACGGAAAAGTTTTTCCCCCGCCGGAGGAGCCAACTGCGTCCATTTGCCCTTGTTGTCCAATACGGAAGCCTGACAGTTATCATGGAAATAATCATTAAGAATATCATACAATACCGCGCGAAGTTTTTCATCCTGTATCGGGAATAAAATTTCCACGCGGTGATCAAGGTTTCGCGTCATTAAATCGGCGCTGGCGCAGTAGAGTTCGTCCGCGCCCCCGTTGGAAAAGTAATAGATTCTTGAGTGTTCAAGATAATGGTCAATGACGCTGATTACGCGAATATTTTCAGAAACTCCTTTAATACCGGGAATTAAGGTGCAGATGCCCCGGACGCACAAGGATATTTTTACGCCCGCCTCAGACGCTTTGTAAAGGGCTTTTATAATGTCAACATCGGTAAGAGAATTAATTTTTGCCATTATTCGGGCGGGATATTTTTGCTTTGCCCTGTTTGCCTCTCTTTCAATAAGCTCCAGAAAACGGCGCTTAAGGGCTGTCGGCGCGATTACAAGTTTTGTCATTGTCTGAACGGTTGAGTAACCCGTGAGCATGTTAAAAATCAGTCCCGCGTCATAGGCAATATCGTCGCGGCAGGTAAAGAGGCAGATGTCTTCGTAGTATTTTGCCGTTCTGTCGTTATAATTTCCTGTGGAAAGATGCACATAACGCTTGACGCGGTCGTTCTCCCGTCGCAGAACCATCGAAATTTTAGAATGGATTTTTAAACGTGAAAGCCCGTACACGACAATAACGCCCGCTTTTTCCAGCCTGTTCGCCCAGGAGATATTCCGCTCCTCGTCAAACCGCGCTTTAAGTTCAACCACCGCCGTTACATGTTTGCCATTCAAAGCCGCCTGCTCAAGGGCGCGGACAACCGGGGAAAAAGCCGAAGACCCCGAATTAAGCCCTATTCCCGGAATGGCGCCGCCGGTTCTGTAAAGCGCGGTTCTGATTGAAATAACCTGCGGGTCTGTCGCGGCTTCTTGAAAAAAGCGAACCACGGGATCAAAGGACTGATACGGCAAATGCAGCATCACATCTCCCTGACTGATTCTGTCCCAAATGGGAGTCTCTTCGTTAAAATCTACAGACTTGTGAATCTTCCAAGTCTTTTCCGCCAAATCTTCAAGGTTTGCCACATTGGACAATTCCAAAAAATCAGCCGGATTTATCGGCCCGTCAACTTCATACAAATAATCGCTATCCAGGGAAAAACGCCGCGCAAGTTCTTCTTTTAACCTGGTACTTCCCGGAGAATAAACCATCCTGATACAATCCGATCTTCCCCTGCCTTCAAGAACTTCCACCATCGCTTCGACAAAATCTTCGTCTCTCTGCTCGTCAACCGAGAAATCCGCGTCCCTGTTAATTTTAAACAACATGCTTTCCTTGACGCGAAAACCGGGGAAAAGATAACCGCCCCATGTAATAATTACATCATCCAGTAAAGCAAGCTGAAATTTTTCTTTTCCGCCGCCGTTACTTACCGCTTCAAATTCCGGCAGCCAGATAAGCCTTTCTAAAACGCCGGGAATGGGTATAATTACTTTTAATTCTTTCGGCGCGTCGCTTGCCACGCCTTCCAGTCCCTGGGGCGGAGTCGGACTTTCCGGTTCAAGCAGAAAGACCGCATTTAACGAGCGGCTTTCGATAAAAGGCATGGGTTTGTCGTCTTCCAGGCGCAGGGGAGTCAATACGGGATATATTTGGTTTAAAAAAAACGCGTTTAAAAAATCAAGCAGGGGAACAGACCAGGAATCCGGACGCAGAAGGGACAAATCGTTTTTTGCAAGACCCGGAAATATTTCGTTACGCAGACATTCATACTGCCTGTTCATAATGGAATGAACTTTTTTGGAAATAGCCTTTAGCTGTTGGGCTGCCGTTAATCCTGAAGGATCAACCGTCCTGCCGCCTTCCGCTTTTTGCAGGCGTTTTAGCGCCGCGACCCTGACCATGAAAAATTCGTCAAAATTGGTGGAAACAATGGAAAGGAACCTTAATCTTTCGAGAAGGGGCGTTTCCTTGCGAAGGCCTTCGTTCATTACACGCTCGTTAAAATCTACCCATGAAAGATCGCGGCTTATGTAGGGGAAATCTGGTTTGTTGTTTTCGGTTTTGTCCATTTATTTAATTATAGACTATTTATAGGTTTTTAACACAGACCTATTTGGCTCTTTTATTAAATTTGGCTATTTATTGATTATATTCCGTGAGCGTCGGCGCTTATCTGTTTATTCCTAAGACTAACTTCATTCCTATTTCCACACGTTTCATTATTTCTTTACCAACCTTTGATATTTTTTCCTTAAATCTTCCCCTGTCTATCGCATATAATTGGGCGGTAATTATTACAGAATCATGCGCCATTTTTGATTCTTTTTTTGAAACAAATACATTACCGGGCGCTTCAAGTAAACGTAAATTTGTCGTCATAGGCAATACAACAACAGTTTTAATATTGCTCTCATTAAAACTGTCATCCTGCACTATTAATACTGGGCGGGTGTAACCTGCTTCACTTCCGTATGGAATTCCAAATTCCGCCCACCAAATTTCACCACGTATCATTTTTTGTTAATTCCCGTACACTCTCAAGAGCCGCATTGGATATTGGTTCAAATTCTTTGTAGTAGTCATCATTATAAACTTCATTCAGTTTTTGAGTGATATTCTTACGGTTGTTTATCTTCAAATATTCTTTTATAGCATTGAGGTATAATGCGCTTCTTGATATTCCCAAATTTTGAGCGGTTTCTTCCGCTTCAAAGTAAACCGCATCAGGTAAAGAAATTGCTGTTTTCATGGTATTAGTATAACAAAAGTATAAAATATTGTCAAGCATTGGTCTTTGGCTCTTTTATTAAATTTGGCTATTTATTGATTATATTCCGTGAGCGTCGGCGCAAATCCGCAACAGCTCCTGACGCGCTCAAGTATGCACCGCGTAAAGCGGTGTGGATGAAAAAATTAACACAGCGTGGCGCACAATAAAAGGATTCAGATGAATAATGCGCGAGGGCTTTAGCCCGAGCAGTGCGCCGTGGCATTAATGGACGCACGCTCTGGCGTGGCATTATTGCGATCCACGCCGTGTGTCGCCGTTGCGGATTTGTGCCTACGCTCATGCAATTTATTCATAAATTAGAGAATTATTTAATAGTGAGGACAGAGAGTATTTTTACTTGACAAAAATCAAAATTTTGCAGAGTTTGGGTGATACTTTTTAACCTCTTTATTGGATGCTGCTTGTTCTCAATATGGTAGGGAATTTATACGCCCGTTTATTTTATACAGTTGTATCACGGTTATTTCGTTTTTGAAAAAACACCAAAAAACGTCCATATCAGGGGCATAAATGCTTGTAACATAGCTAAAGCTGCGATATATTAGTTTGTAGGTTATTGAATAAAGAAAACGGGCGTATAAATTAACCATGTAACGCATGTGAGGAGATTGGCTGTTATGATATTAAATAAAAATTCATCTCTTAAATTATCAATTCTTATAACGGTTTTTATCGTTGTGAGTTTATCCGGCTGTTTTAGTGAATGGCATGGAGATTTGGCAAAAATTGTCATTTCGTTTGATGGCGCGGAGCGTAAGGTTTATGATCCTGAAGATACAGAAACCCATAAAAAACTTGAACATGAGGTTGTACTTACAAACGCGGCAAAAAAACTTACCTTTAATAAAAGCGGTACAACCTTTGAGGCGACTGTAACGCCGGGTGAATGGAATGTAACGGTTAATTCCTGGATTGACGGCGAGATTTACGCGACAGGTTCAATAGACGTAATTTTAAAATCAGGGCTGAATAACGTAACTATAGATATGCATCAGGTATTTTTTTGGTGGACATGGAATTCATCAACAGATAATGGAGGAAGATATAATTCAAAAACTGAAGTAACCATTGAACGAATTAAGGATAATTCCGGTTATGTTGTATATGTAAGAGGCGAAGAACCCAATGAGGAATATGATAACTGGGCATCGCAATTTGGCCGTGTTTATTTAGATTATGAGAGAAGAACTGCAACCGCGGGAAAAACCTATAGAGTGACATGGAAATGGAAAGCGGATAACGAACCCTTTAAAAATGTAATCATTCGTTACGCGAAGGAAAATCAACCGGATGGAAGCGGCGAAAATAATTATGAATTTGACGATGAATTTACCATTCCTGTAAACGAAGAACCCAAATCTTATGTATTTACCGTACCGGACAATTGTAATACTGATATTGCTTTTATGGTAGGCGGAGATATCGGTTCTTTTAGAATTTGGGATTTTAAAATTGAGGAAGTTCAAATTCCTCCTTCTTCAAACAAAATAATTAAATTTACCCATAATAAAGGCATTAATGATAACGGCGAATCATTCGATAACTGGATAGGTTTTTATTATATTCCGCCCTCTGTAAGAGGTGAAAGGATTACAGAAGGTGATGTATTTACATTTATCTATTCATTTACATCGAATGTTGCGATAAATGGTGATTTATATATTAACCTTCTTGATGGAGAAAATTATCGGTGGGACGAACTGGCAGATAAGCCTAACATGACTAATATACCGTCTAACACTGTAGTAAGCGGAACGGTAATTTTCACTGCCAATAGAACAGCGTCTTCTTCGACAGCTGATGCGAACAAGTTGGCATTTTGGATAGATACTGTAGCGTTGGAAAGCCCGCTAACACCAACATTAACATTTACAGAATTTTCAGTTATAAAAGCGCAACCAGCCCAGGGCGGAACTCTCAAAGCTAAATTGGACTGGATCGGTAATCCGCAGAACAATACCGCTTTTATCATTACGTTAAATAAAAGTGAAGATTTTGCGCCGTATGATCTTTCCTATAATGGTAAAAAGGTAAGCATAATCTTAAAAGGAAATGAGCAAGAGCAGACAATAAGCCTTTCCGGTAATGGCTCGATGTTCACAATTAATTCAAACGTTACTCTGATACTGGACAATAACATTACTCTGAAAGGCCGCGCCTCAAATGACGCTTCGCTGATTTTTATAAACAGCGGGGGAACATTTATCATGAATGCCGGAAAAATCTGTAACAATGAATCCACAAAAGACCAAGGCGCTGGAGTATTTGTGTTTAAGGGAGGAAAATTTTTCATGAAGGGTGGGGAAATCTCTTTTAATACCGCTTCTACGGATGGTGGTGGTGGAGTGTTTGTATTTAATGGAGGAACATTCGAAATGAGTGCCGGAGAAATCTCCAACAATACAACCACGGGCGAAGGTGGCGGGGTAAGTGTTTGTGTTTGGGAGACGACTGGTATTCCACTTGCTAATTCAACCTTTACTATGACTGGTGGAACAATCTCCGGTAATACCGCTAGTAGGGGCGGTGGAGTACATATTATAAACGAGAATGCCGCCTATTATTCAACCTTTAACATGAGTGGTGGAACAATTTCCGGTAATACCGCTACGGAAAACGGCGGCGGGGTAAGGATATGGAACGGAAAATTTGATAAACAAATTGGTGGAACAATCAGCGGTAATAATGCTACAAGCGATAGAGCCGTAAGTGCAGGTTCCAATATTCCTGTTTATTCTCACAAAGGAAGAGATAAAGACATCCCGTCTTCCGAAACATTATATTATGACGGAACAAATGGTACCGCTACCCCTTCAGAAGGTTGGGATTAACCATGGTAACGCAGCGGTGTCAGACACAAATTTTATATAATTCGCTCGTATGAGCAGATAACAAAGAACAGAGAGGAAAATAAAAAATGAGAGAAAGATTATACAGTTGCGGCGGCAACACGTTCCTTCACCATTTCGTCAATGATTTGGGCGGGGGTTTTGTGGTCAGCCGTTGCCTTCGTAAAAATGTAATTGACAGTCATATTCGACAGCCCCATAAGGCGCAATTCCCGCTGTGCAAGCCAGTCGGTTTCGTCAGGACCAAGTTTGGGAACGGTACGGGTCAGTTCTTCATCAAGAGCGTCGTATTCTTCATCCGTCAAGTCTTTGTATTCCATCAATTTCTCCTAAGGCTCAATTTGAGCAATTATGCCGTTTCGGCAGTCCATTGCGTGAAAAACCTTTATCGTGTCATCGCCAATGGGATTATAGAAAACTTCAATCGGGTTACCCACCCGATTGAAACCAATAAAACCGTATTTATTGCTGTAGCTATCCATCAGACCGGCGCGAATTCTAGTCCTAAAAGCATGGATAATGTCTTCCCGCGTTACCTTATGTTTGAACGCCGAAGGCACAAATACAATTTCCGGCTCCATGCGTTTAGTATAGCGCAAAAAGGGGTAATAAACAATAGAATAAAAGCAAAGGTACCTTATAAAAATAATATAATCTTCTTAACAGCATTTCTATTGTTTTTTCCGGCTCTATTAAGCGCGCAAACCACAGACGAAATACAAACGCTATTACAAACTCCCGCCGTAAGCTATGAGCAGGCGGCGCGTTTTGTGCTGGAAGCGGCTGACGTTAAAGGCTCTTACGACAAAACAAGCGGACAAGACGCAATGCGTTTTGCGGTTGAAAAAAAGTGGCTGCCACAAAAAGCCAAAGCGCAGGACGCGATTTCCATGGAAAGGCTGTCGCTCCTTGTCATGAAAGCTTTCGGCATGAAGGGCGGGCTCATGTACTCTTTGTTTAACAGCGCGCACTACAGTTACCGCGAAATGGTTTATCAGGATTTGATACAGTGGGAAAGCGACCCGCACATGAACGTGTCCGGCGAAGAAATGATTTTTATTGTCAACTGCCTTTTATTCCGTACCGAAACTAACCCCTGGGAATTTACGCAGGAACATCCTGCATTACCGGCGGAAGAAATTAGAACGGAAGAAAATATAACCTTGCCGCATGAGGACGTGCAATGAAAAAAATATTATTCATGCTTACCGCAGTTTTTCACTTGGGCGCGTTCCCGCTTTGCGCTTTTGATTTCGGCCTTGTTTTCAACCAGGATGCGAACCTTGACATGCCGGGTTTTGATTCCGGAAACACCGATTTTAACATGTCGGGCGCTTTATTGCCGCGGTTTACCATGCCGATTGGAAAAATAGGCCGCCTGTACGTCTCCGCCGCGATAAACTATAAAGCTGCTCTTTTGAGCAGCACTGACCTTTCGAGCAGCACTGACCCATTTGCCATAATACCGGAACTGACAAGAACAGACGTTAGTTTTAATTTTGGAAACATCAATTTAAACGCGGGGCGGATGTTCTACGGCGACCCTTTGGGAATAACGGCAAACGGGCTTTTTGACGGCGCACGGGTTTCATTCATTACACCTAATGGAAATTTCCGCGCCGGAGCCTGGTACACCGGCCTTTTATACAGGGAAAGGGCCGCAATTGCAATGACGATTAACGAATTAAAGTCAAGTAATGCGGAAGTGAGTTTTGATGATTTTGCCGGTACCTACTTTGCCCCTCCACGCATTCTTGCGGCGGTTGAATATGACCACCCGTCCATAAACGGATTCGTAGGCTTAAAAACTTCGATACTAGCCCAGTTTGACGCGGGCGAGGATAAGCTAAACAGCCAGTATTTTACAGCCGTTTTATCCGTTCCGGGAAAATACGTTATTTTTGATTTGGGCGGCTGCTTTGAATTAATCGAATATAACGATAAAACAATTCCCGCGCTTGCGGCGGATGTCGGCTTAACATTCATGCTGCCGACAAAGTTGGAAAAGCACATAAAATTATCGGCGCGTTATTCAAGCGGGGTGAGCGAAGATGAAACCATCGGGGCGTTTTTGCCCATAACGACAGTTTCCCAGGGAGAGCTTGTAGAAGCCAAATTTTCCGGCTTGACCCTTTTATCACTGGATTATACTGGCAGACTGTCGAAATCAACATCAATGAATATGGCATTCACATATTTTATCAGGAATGATTTGGGGACGTACAGGTATTATCCTACAACTGAAGAAGACGTGGAAGAAGGATTTTTTCTTGGGGCGGAGATTTTTGCAAGGTTTGTATGGAATATATCTTCGGGAATCCGCCTGAACCTCGGAACCGGCGTGTTCTTACCCGTATTAGGCGACGTTTCGCCTGAGGCGGATATTTTGTGGCGTACAAAAATCAATTTGGTGTTTTCAATTTATTAATTGACAGGAGCGGAAAAATGAAAAAATTATTGTTTGTAACAATTTTTATTTTAACGGGTTTGTACGCGTTCGCCCAGGACGCGTTTATTGACCAACTTACGGGCACGGTGGAAATTAAACATTCAAAGGAAACCGCATTTACAGCCGCCAAAAAAGGGGATATATTATCTCAGGATACCGTCATATCGACAAAATTTAAAAGTTACGCCATTATCAAAATCGGCGGCACGACCATATCGGTGCGCCCTTTAACTATTATGTCATTGGCGGAGATTCAAAAATTAGACGAGAGTCAAACCATAAATGTAAATTTACAAATGGGAAGGGTTCGCGTGGACGTTAAGCCGCCCGCGGGAACAAAAGCGATTATAACTGTAAGCTCACCTACGGCGACGGCGTCCGTCCGTGGAACCAACTTTGAATTTGACCTCAATAACCTTTATGTAAACGAAGGCACGGTCAGTTTTGCCGGGGCTAACGGGCAGATGGTTCTTGTCAGCGAGGGCGGAACCAGCCGGGCGGACAGGACGGGACAGGTGTCAAACCCGTGGGATAACAGAAAAGCGGACTTAATGCCGCCAAGCCCTGCCGGAACGGGCGCTAAAGAAATGCCCACTTCCCCCGCTGTTTCCGCGAACGCGATTTTTACTATTAGTGTTAAATTTAATTAGCAGGCGCAGGCTGTCACTTTTTCTCGCCGCAAGAAGAAAAATATCCAGCATGGGTTCCCGTTTGTAACTTCCTCTTGTTTTTTTTCTTTAAAGATAATCAGAATGGGTTCCGGTGCGGGTAAAAACAACGCCGTTATCACAAAAATAATAAATCATAACCCAATCGTTTTTAATATGGCATTCGGTAAAACTGCTATAATCGCCGGAAAGACCATGTTCATGACAACGCTCCGGCAAAGGTTCTTCCCAAATAATATTAATTATAATATCAAAAATATCATCTAAATTATAACGGCGTTTTTCCTGTAACTTTAAATCTTTTTTAAATTGATTAGTAAATCTGAAACCAAGCATTAGTTTATTAACTTAAATCTTTCCGAGCTTCCTCAAGAGAATGATACCATTTGCCGGGTATTTTACCGCTGGCTATATCCTTAGCCTCTTGCATAGCTGCCAAAGTAATAGCATTAAAGGGAGGATTTTCGGCATGAAGGGGACAGTCTGCCCCGTGAATACATTTTGTGGCAGTTTCAGTTTCGATCACTGTAATCATAAAAACTCCTCTATGTTCAATATACTCTTTTTATGGCAAATCAACAAGTATTTACATTTTATTTGTTCTCTAAATTTAATAACGCCGCCGCTTCCGCTAAATCATTACAACGATGCCAAACAGTGGCAAGTATTTCTGGCGACGGTTCGATAAGGTCTTTAATAAAGATTGATCGCATCCCCGCTGTATGCAGTCCCAGAAGACCCGGAGGAGAGTCTTCAAAGCCGACGCAGGCACTAGGGGGGTGTCCCAATTTTTTCGCCGCGAGAAGAAAAATGTCCGGAGCGGGTTTTCCGTTTGTGACTTCCTCTCCGCAGGTGATTGCCGCAAAACGGTCGATGATACCGGCTTTACTTAGCATATTCATCGCGGTAGCGCTGCGGGAAGAAGTCGCGACTCCGAAAGGTATCTTTGCGGTGGAAAGACGCTCGAGCAGATACATAAGCCCGGGTTTTAAGGGGACTCCGTTTTTCTCAACCTCTTTTCTTACAAGCAATCTGAACTCATCGCGAACCGCATCATAGGGAAAATCAGTTCCGAATTCTTCATACATAACCAGACGCGCTTTTTCAGCGCTTATCCCCACCATGCGAAGAACAATGTCATAGGTAATGTTATACCCAAACGGTTTACCCGCAACATCCCAAAGAGGGATAGTCAAATTTTCCGTGTCGAACATAAGCCCGTCCATGTCAAAAATAACGGCCGAAGGGCGGAATGTTTCTTCTGGTGTTTTCATTTATTAACTCAAAATCACCTTATATCCAAACACATCCTGAAACAACCCGCCTTTTTCCTCAAGTCCCATCAATTCAAGCGAAAGATCATACGCCTTATCCACATGAAGCACAATTGCTTCCGAGCGCCGCTCGACGGTAATTTTTTTTATTTGCTGGGTATGACCGCGATCCAAAGCGTCCGCAACCCTTAAAATGGAAGCCATTTTAAGAACAAGAACGCGCTCTTCACGCTGGAGTATCATAAACTCAAGATCAGACTGTGAAGGAGGTTCCCCCCGGTGGTAGTTAACCACATTCGCAATTATGCTAAGTTCATCCTGATGAAGCCCGAAAATTTCAGAGTTTGCGACAATGTACTGGCTGTGTTTCTGATGACCGGACGCTTTTATATAACCGCCGATATCGTGCAGAATAGCGGCGGTTTCCAGCATTATGCGGTGACGGCGGCTCATACCGTGTTCTTTTTCAAGCGCGTCAAATAACGTCATGCAATGTTTGGAGACATTAAGGGCATGCGCCTCGTCAAAATAGTATTTACGGCCAAGGTTAATGGCGGAAGCGATTATCTGTGAAAAAAATTCTTCCTGCATGGAAGAATCAACTCCCGAAGCCAAATCGACAAGATAACCGTCGCGGATTGTAACAAGCGGAACGGCAATATTCGCGGCTCCCGTCTGTTCAAGAAAAAGCTTGAGTACCATAAGACCGAGGACAAGCCCTTCAGCGTCGGCGTATGGGATTCCAAAATTATGCATGCAGTCTTCTATACTGTAGTTGCGGAGTTTTTCCACAAACTTTAAATAATCTTCACGGTTAATGATACGGCAGTTTTCGTTTAATTCTTTTCCAACCTTGTCGGCTGCAAGACGAGCGTCGGCGCTGGCGGCGACTATCATACGCACATGGGCAAGATCCATTTCCTTATTTAAATGCGTTAAAGTATTCCTGATATTTTCATTCAGATAACGCTCATAAAAAATACCGGTGCCAAACCCCTGACGTGAGCGCTGATCGATAATTATTGTTCCCATTTTTAAGCTGTGAGCCGCTACCATCTGTCCCCGCCGCAGAAGCATAATTTCCGTAGAGCCGCCGCCAATCTCAATAATCATGGAATTGGCTTTCCAAAAAAGAGGGAGATCCTGCTTTAACGCAAAACGCGCCGCAAGATACATCAGCCTGTTTTCCTCGATACCTTCCACAATAGAAAGTTTAAATCCTGTTTCCTGATAAATACGGTCAATAAAAACATCCCTGTTACGCGCAGCGCGAAGGGCGCTTGTGGCGATAACATGAATATTGTTATCTGCAATTCCCCATCCCGATAATAGTTCGCGGTAATTCTGAAGAACCGAAAGGCACTCCAGGATTGATTCACGGGAAAGCAGTCTTGAAGTAAAAACATCGCGCCCAAGGGACGCGGGCTGCATCGCCCTGTCGAGCGTCTGCCAGCTTCCGTTTGAATGAATCTCAGCGATATTCAGCCTTATGCCCGTAGAACCTATTTCTATGATCGCGGTTAGAGTCGTGTCAGTATCGGGATTATAAGGTGAATGTTCTAACATATCCATAATTACAGTTTATCAATAAGAATGGAACATTTTCCAGAGGGAATTGGCAGTGTTTTTTCTTTTACACCCAGTATGTTAATGGTAAAGTAGTAGAGTTTTTCACTTTCCATGTGAATCTCCCAGCCTCTGCCGCTTTTATTTGAAAGAATCGTAATCATATTGTTTTTAAGGGAAAGATTTTCCACGCCCATAATTTCCAGATTGGGAATAACCCAGTCCACTGTTTTACGCGGAAGTGAAATTGAAAGCCCGACGATATTTTCGATGGTTAGGCAGATGGTAGAAAGGGCGTCGTAGGTTAAATACTGGGGGCGCGGGAAAGCGGGCTTGCCCGACCATTTTGCGGGACCTTCTTTTGTTGGCAAATAAGCTTCCCACAGATTTCCCCTGTGATGATTACCGTCAGGACTCATTGAATCAAGCATAAAATACATGTGCCTGATCGCGCATTCCCGCGCCAAATCCCAGCGCTGATAGCGTTCAAGCCCTTTTATAACCATGAATGTCAGGTAAGGAAAAACCGAACCTCTAAAGCCTCGCCCTGTCTCGTCAAATTCTTTTTCGGACAGCGCGAGGGAGGGGAACGGGTGGGCCGTGCCGAAATATTTAGGGTCTGAAAGTTTTTCGATAATACGCTCGGCTTTTTCCCCATTGGGAATTTCCGCCAATAGCGGCCAATATCCGGCGATTGTCTTAATGGGGACTTGTTTTTCGCTTTTGTTGATGTCGTAGTAAAAACCGTCCGCCGGATTATACATTAACGAATTGATTCTAGTTTTCAGGGAAAAATACTGACGCTTGTATTGGAAACTCGTTTCCTTATCGTTCAGAATGTCCGCAAGGGCGGATATGTAGAGCATATTAGTCGCTATCATGGTGTTAAAATCCATGGCATAGTACGCATCTCCGCGCGGGGCATTTGTCATTCCGGTAGCGCCGAGGGGCGCTTTGTACAGGCCGTTCGGCTTTTTAAACACATTATCGATCCATGTTGAGTACTTGCATAAAATAGGCAAAGTATCCTTGACCCTCTTTTTATTGCCCGATTTGTGGTAGATATTGTACTCAGCCCAGGCGAAAAGGGGCATTCCAAGCCCTTCATGATTGTCTTTTTCTATTACAGGCGCGCCGGAACTGATGTCATAAGCGGAGCGGATCGCTCCATTTGGCTCCTGATGGCTGTAAAAGAGGTCTAAAGTGGAATGAGCCTGGAAAATACTGTTGGAATACACCAGAAAAAACGAGGAAAAGATAGCGTCAGTCTGAGTAACTACCTGTGAATCGGGATAAGAGA
>Ga0268262_10001936_pt1 | contig 24595 bp, 24 predicted proteins | sample TergutNc150P3_FD_190354 | JGI IMG/M metagenome (GOLD analysis project Ga0268262, IMG submission 190354) | Nasutitermes corniger P3 segment gut microbial community from laboratory colony in Florida, USA - Nc150 P3 (SPAdes) (version 2) | ecosystem: Host-associated > Arthropoda: Insects >...
GCAGGCGGCAGGCGCTGAAGGCGGAGCATCGGGCGGAAGTCTGCTGGGCAGTTTCCTTCCCTTTGTTTTCATAATCGCAATTTTCTATTTTCTGATTATCAGACCGCAGAACAAAAAACGCAAAGAAACCGAAAAAATGCTTTCCGCTCTTAAAAAAGGCGATAAAGTTGTTACAATCGGCGGGCTTCACGGCACGATTCAAAGCGTAAAAGAAACAACAGTTATTATCAAAGCCGATGACAACGTAAAACTTGAATTCCTGCGAAGCGCTGTTTCCAACATAGCTCAGCCTTCCAAGGAAGACAAAGAAGATAAAGAGGAGAAAACCGAAGGTTCGGAAAGCGGTGAATAATTATGAGTAAACGTTACAGATTTTTTATTTTATTAATTATACTGGCTGTTTGTTTTCTGTTTTTGTGGCCTACAATACGCTGGTATTTTTTCATTCCAAGAGATCAGCAAACGCTGGCGTTGGAATCAAGACAGCAGATAAGGACTTACGCGTCCCAAGCCGCCGGTGAAAATTTACAGCGTCTTATCGACGCCGCCTCGGGCAATAACGCCATTCCCGCCGACTTGGAGTTTGTTACGGCGATAGCGAAAAAGCAGTACAAGGTTCTTAAAAAGCCGCTCCCCGAGCAATGGACGGCGAAAAATGTTCTTTCTATATTTACCACAAAGAGGGAAGCGGTAGACGCAATCGAGCAAAAATACGCCGATGACATTTTCGCCTTAAAAAATCTGCAAAAGAACGCCGTAAAACTGGGACTTGATCTTTCAGGCGGCTTAAGCATCGTATTGCAGGTTGGGCGAACGCTTACCGACGATACTCCCGAAGACGCGATGAAACGCGCGTTGGAAGTTTTGAATAACAGGATCGATCAATTCGGATTGACGGAGCCTGTTATCCGCAGTCAGGGAACGGATCAGATTTACGTTGAAATTCCCGGAACGGCGGATCCTGAAAGAATCAACGATATTATCATGGGCAAAGGAAGCCTTACCTTCCAACTGGAAGATTCCGAAGCGACGGAAGCTTTTTACAATTATTACTCAGCCAACCCCACGACCACATTTGACGCAAACGGCAATTTGATTAATCCCAATATTGTTCCTTCCGACGTAGCGGTGCTGGGCGTTTACACCAAGGACAGATACGGACTTGACGAGCAGGTAAGAAATCTTGACGGAAGCCTTCGTTATATCGCCGTAAAAAAAGAAATCGGTTTGGACGGCAACTACATAGAAGAAGCGAGTGTTGATCGCAACAATATGGACGGCAAGCCGGAAGTTGTTTTTAAATTGAGCAGCGAGGGCGGAGAGATTTTTTACAAGCTGACATCAGCTAACGTGAATAAAAGTCTTGCCATTGTTTTGGATAATAAAGTTAAATCCCACCCGAATATTTCCACAGGTATACACGATAGGGGAACTATTACGGGATTCGCTTCGGAAGAAGCGGAAAACCTCGCCCTTGTTTTAAGAACAGCGGCATTCCCCGTGGAGCTTGAAGTAGCAAGCCAGCAGAGCATAGGCGCTTCAATGGGAGAGGACACAATCCGCCAAGGTCTTTACGCGCTGTTAGGCGGTATTGCGGCGGTATTGGTTTTTATGCTTGTTTATTACAAGACTGCCGGTATTAACGCGATTATCGCCCAGCTTTTAAACTTCTATATAATGTTCAGCGTGCTTTCCGCTCTTAACTTTACGCTCACGTTACCCGCAATAGCCGGTTTTATTTTAACTATTGGTATGGCGGTAGACGCAAACGTAATTATCTTTGAGCGTATGAAAGAAGAAATGCTCCTTGGCAAATCAAGGAAGGCGGTAATAGAAGCCGGATTCGGAAAAGCGTTCTGGGCGATTATGGACTCTAACATAACCACGTTTATAGCCGCTCTGTTCCTTTCGCAGTTAGGTTCCGGTCCAATCAGGGGATTCGCCGTAAGCCTTTCAATCGGCGTTTTCTCGTCGGTATTCACAGCCCTGTTCGTGTCGAGGTTAATCTTCGACTTTGATACAGATGTTATGCGAAAAAAGGGTCTGTCGATAAGCTGGAGAACTCGTATTCAGGAGAACGCAAAGGCGGTAAGCTTATGAAAAAGACACTTAGATTTTCAAAATTCTTTCTTCCCGCGGCTATAATTTCCGCCATTCTTGTTATTTTAAGTATTTCAGGTTACTTCATAAACAAAGGCTTCGCTCTGGGCGTAGATTTTCAGGCAGGTCTTATTCAGGAAGTTAAAATCGCCCCCACGGCGTTCAGTCTTCGCTGGAACGGCATATCAAACGCGGTTCTTCAATCGGACAGAAGCGGTCTTTACATAATTGTTTCAGGTTCGGGCGTTGACTCCAAAACATATTCATACACCTTCGGCGAATACGCAACTATCGGTTCGATTAAACGAGCCATGGAACAGCAGTTAAGCGACATAGAAGTAACAATGCCGGCGAATGAGAATATAAACTCGCAATGGCTTATTTTCAGTTCTCAGGGAAATCCTGTCTTGAGCAAAGACGACCCGTTTGTAATTCACTATATTGATCCGCAAAGCGCGCCCGTTGATATTTCCGACGTAAGAAACGCTATGGCGGGCTTTACTCAGAGCGTCGCCGTGCAGAACATCGGAACGCCCGCTGATCGTCATTTTATGATTCGTATAGAAGACAAAGCTAACGAACGGGTAAAATCGGACGAAATAGTAAGGGTTCTTGAATCTTACTTTGGAGACGGCTGTGTTGCCGTTATGCGATCCGATTATGTCGGCTCAAGCCAGTCCAAAAAACTTATTGATCAGGTATTTTACCTTATACCTCTTACATTGCTCTTAATTTTAGTTTACCTGATTATCCGCTTTAAAGTGCAATACGCCATTGGCGGCGTAATCGCCATTTTACACGACTTACTGGTAATAATCGCGTATCTGGTTTGGGCAAGAATGGAATTTAACACCACGAGTATTGCGGCGATTCTTACCATTCTTGGTTATTCTATCAACAACACGATAATTTTGTTTGACCGCGTAAGGGAAAATATCCGCGTGTATCCCGATAACACATTCACCGATATTATGGATATTTCGCTGACAGGTATCCTTGGGCGTTCTATCATAACAACATTGACGACCATGTTGGCGGTATTATCGCTGTTCATCTTTACAACAGGTTCAATGAAAGATTTTGCCCTTGTACTGTTAATCGGTATGACATCAGGCACATACACGTCGCTCTTTATCGCCTCCGGTTTTGTAAACTTCTGGGAAAACACCAGTAAAGCCAAGGCAAAGAAAAAAGCGGCATAAGGCAGTTAATGACAATAATCCGCGCCCGCGTACTTGGTTTCTGCATGGGAGTCAGGCGGGCGGTGGAACTTACAGTATCACAGGCGAAGAAAGCGGCGGAGGAAGGCTCCGCCGTTTACACGCTGGGACACCTTATTCACAACCCCCATGTATTAGCCGATCTTGAAAAACAGGGAGTTATTACCCTAAACCAAGACGCTCTTGAGCAGATAGGTAAAAAAGGTAAAAACTGCGGCGTAATTATCCGCGCGCACGGAATAAGTCCGCAAGCGGAAGAAAAACTGCGCGGCATGGAATGTAAAATAACAGACGCAACCTGTCCCAATGTTAAAAAAAACCAGTTAAAGACACAGGAGCTTTCCCGCGCGGGGTACAGTTTGTTTCTTGCGGGGGAGTCCGCGCACGCGGAGATAGAGGGCATCACAGGTTACGCAAGCTCCGCTCCGTTTTGCAAGGCGGTTATTAACACGCAGCAGGCTAGGGAAGCCGCCGCCGCCTTGCAAAAAACAAACGCAAACGCCAAGACAGCGCTTATCGGGCAGACGACAATTTCGCAGGACGAATACAGAAGCATAGGCAATGAAATAAAAAAATATTTTCCCGATTTAGAAATAGTAAACACAATTTGCGCCGCCACCGCCGAACGCCAGCAGGCGTTACGCGAAATTTTAAACAAGGTTGACGCTGTAATAATCGCCGGCGGCAAAGAGTCCGCCAATACCCGCCGCCTGCTGGCAATAGCCCAAGAAAGCGGCAAACCCTGCGCCATGGTAGAACAAGTTGATGAAATACCGAAGGAATTTTATGGCTATAAAACTGTTGGCATTTCCGCGGGAGCGTCCACGCCGGATTCATTGATAGACGAGATTGAATCGGCTCTAGCCGGTTAAAACCCCATCTCCGCAAGCGCCTTTTCAGTCTCCGTGATCTCATCAAAAGGCATAACACGGTCGGCGTAAATTATCGAGTTCTCATGTCCTTTGCCTAACAGCAAAACAATATCGCCTGAGTGAGCAAGAGACAGCGCTTTGCGAATCGCTGTGGGTCTGTCGGGTATCAGGAATAAATTTTTATCGCGCTCAAAGATAGTTCTGTTTTGTTCGATTATCATGTCGGGGTGTTCAACGGCTTTTACAACCCTTAATCCCTGATCCTTGCATACGCCTGTTTCAATCTCAAGCAGAATGTCTCTGGGTCTCTCTCCGCGCGGGTCTTCGTCGGTAAGAATTATAAAATCGCTGTAGTGGGCGGCAATTTTTCCCTGCTCGGATCTTTTGTGCGTGTCCCTCTCTCCGGCGGAGCCGAAAAGACTGATTATTCTGCCGCCTGTTTTATCCATTCTTTCGCGAATGGGCGGGAAAATTGTATGGAAAGAAGAAGGCGTGTGCGCGTAATCTACGACAATTTCAAAAGGCTGTTTTCCCCTAACGGAAGTCATTCTGCCTCTTACCGATTTTAAAAATTTTATTTGCGGAATAATATCTTTTATCGGAATATTTAAAAGGTGCGAAACAGTAAGAACTGCCGCCAGCACATTCCCGGAATTATAAGCGCCGGGAAGCTGATCTCTTATTTCTATTTGTTCTTCCGTTTCGGGAAGGGCGACTAAATACCAGTTGCCCCACGCGTTGCTTGATATCGCCTCAAGGATCATATCCCCGTCTCTTCCCGCGGGGCTGTACCTGTATATACTGTTAGTTGATAATTTCATTATGTAACGGGAACTTTTATCGTCGTTGTTTACTACGCCGAACGGTTCGACAAAAGGAACGCCTTCGTTATGCGCATAATTATTTACAATGCGGAAAAGATTCGCTTTGTCGTCTCTGTACTGTTCCCATGTTCCGTGAAACTCCAAGTGTTCATGCGTTATGTTTGTTAAAACACCCGCGCAGAAATCTACGTCGCCCAATCGGTTTGTTTTTGCGGAAAGCCCGTGAGAGCTTGCTTCCAATACCGCGTATTCACAGCCGTTATCCGCCATTTCGCGCAGCATTCGCTGAATAACGGGAGCTTCGGGAGTGGTTTGATGCTCCGTGTTGTTTATAACTTCGCCGCCCAAACAATTCTGAACGGTAGACATAAATCCCGCTTTTTTACCCAGCAATGTTAATAACTGCCAGATTAAATATACAGTTGTGCTTTTTCCTTCGGTTCCCGTTACTCCCGTTACGAGCAAACGCTGGGAGGGGAAATCGTAGAAGGCGGCGGAAATAGGGGACATCGCAAAACGCGCTTCTTTTACTTTTATGTAGACTATGCCGTCTTTAAAATCGGTAATATCGTTTTCATGTACGATTACCACGGCTCCGTTTTCTATTGCGCTGTCAATGTAAAGGCTTCCATCGGTATGCAGTCCGCGAAGGGCGAAAAAAAGGCTTCCCGGTTTTACTTTCCGCGAATCGTATTCAAGAGCGTTTACAGTAGGGTTTTGTGCGCCGTGTATGGATATAAGTCCGGCTTTTTCAGAGATGTGTTTTGTGAAAAACTGTGTAAGACTGCGCTCCATTACTCTTCTCCAAAAACAATCGCGGTAAAAGTGTAAAGCTGGGTATCCGGCGCGTCGTACGCTCCCTGGGGTAACCCCGACTTTACGCAAATGTAATCAAGATATTCCTGAAGGTTCCAGCCCTGTTCCACAGGAACCTGCGGCAGCAAAACCCCCGATCTTCCCCGCCCTGTCAATAAAAGCCCGTGAACGCCTACCTTTACCTGTCTTGGGTCGGGACACGGCGACATGGGAGAAAGCGCGGAAATCTCGATATGCAGACTTGGTAATTCATCTTTTTTTAACGGAGGAAAACGCGGGTCTTCAAAAGCCGCCGATTCCGCCATAATGCGCACCGTTTCTATCAGCGGCAAATTTGCCGCCATTCTGCCGATACACCCGCGCAGACTGCGCTGGCTGTCCTTCATATGCAGTGAGACAAACGCGCCGCACGGCGTTTGAAGGTTTGAATCATCGCCTATATTTCCCTGCCATGACGGTTTACGCCCTTCCAATTTCGCGGTAATAGCCTCGCGAGCCTGTGTAAGTAAAATATGCTGTTCCTCCGCGGTTATGGTGAATTCCATGTCTTTACTATATATTATAATTATAATATAGGTAATTCGTATGGAACAAGGAAAAGCAAGTAAAATAGTAAAAATCGGTAATTTTCCCCATATCAAGCCTGTCTATGTCGGCGGAGATACCACCGTAGTTGTTCAAACTATGTGGAAAGATAGGCTTTCTTTGTCGGATTTAGACAGCGCGGCGCGTAAAATCGAGGCGTTAGGGGCTTTAGGCTGCGGTATTTTGCGTTTTGCCGTCCCCGACATCGAATCCGCCGAGGTTCTTGGGCGGCTTTCAGAGACGGTTTCCATGCCGCTTTGCGCCGATATTCATTTTGACTATAAAATCGCCCTTCGCTGTATGGATTTCCCCATATCAAAAGTCCGTATTAACCCCGGAAATATCGGCGATAGGGAAAAAGTCCGCTCCGTGCTGGAAAAAGCCGCAAATAAGGGTATCCCTCTGCGTATCGGGGTAAACGCGGGAAGCCTCCCCCCAGACCTTCGTGAAAGGGTAGAACAGGGCTTTAGTACCGCCGAGGCGCTCGCTCATGCGGCTGAGAGGGAAATATCGGTCTTTAACGAGTTCGGTTTTACCGAATATCTTGTATCAATGAAAGCCAGCGGAATTGCCGATACTATAAATGCGAACAAAATTCTCCGGCTTCGGTCTCCCGCAATCCTCCATGTGGGAGTAACCGAAGCAGGACCCCTAACCGCCGGCGTGGTAAGAAACGCCGCCGCTTTGCTGACATTGCTGGCTGAGGGGATTGGGGACACAATCAGGGTGTCGCTTTCGGACACAATGGAGAACGAGGTTATCGCGGGCAGGGAGATAATAGCGGCGGCTGCGCAGCTTGCGCCCGAAAACGCTAAATTGAAGCCCCGCGGCGTGAACATTGTTTCCTGTCCAAGGTGCGGCAGGCACGGTTTTGACACCCACGGCTTTACAAGCAAGTGGCTGCAACGGCTTTATGCCCTTGAAAAGGACATAACCGTGGCGATTATGGGCTGCGAGGTAAACGGTCCCACAGAGGCAAAGCACGCCGATTTAGGCATTACAGGGGCAGGGGATAAGGTGTTGATTTTTAAACATGGTAAGGTGATAAAAACCATTACAGCCGCAGAGGCGGATAAAGTTTTTGAAGAGGAATTAAGAAGTTTATGAGAAGATTGATATTTGTTCCGTTGTTATTCGCTTTTTTAGCTCCGCTGTTCGCGCAGCCCGTCGCAATTCCGTGGTGGCTTTCGTTTGAACAGGGCAAACAGCAATTCCGCGCCGGAGACTACGGAAGCGCCTTAATGCTGTTTGAAGATTCTCGGCGTGACAGACGCGCCATGTATGAGCAAATGGAGCGCGATTTTATTCTTTTGCTGTCGGAGAGAGAAGTGCGCAGGATAGGCGATTCGCTTGAAAAAGTGGAAAAAATTTCCCGCGACCGCCTTTACAAAGCCGCAACCGCCGCGCTTGACGAGCTTTATTATCGCATACCGAAAGAAAGTTTTGATAACTCAGCCAAAGCGGCTCTTGCCGGTTTTAACAAATTAAAAGATTACCCCGAAGCCGAATACTGGATTGGCGAAGTTTACAGAATAGAAGGCGAATTACCACTTGCGTTATCCCAATACCGAAAAGCATATTCAATGGTCAGCGGACGCCCTCCGCTCGCTTCGGAAGACCCGCAATTTGGCATAACGCTGCAATACAAGATAGCGGCTATTTACGACATAAGACAAGAATATACCGAGATGATAAAAGTTTATGAATCGATAATTAACGATTCAGACACTCTTTGGGTAAATTCAAACAGAGCGGTGTCCAATTCAGGAAAACCGAATAACGGCTCTCAAAATACTTCGCTGCCATACGAGCAGGCATACGCGTCGTTTGAAAAATCAGCCATGACAAAAACATTAACGGATCAAGGCATAAACCGTTTTCTTGAATTGTACAGATACAACAATAAATCGACGGAAAAAGCGCACAGGAATTTGGGATATTATTATGCGGTTCGCGGACGCCCGTCGGCGGAACCTCATCTGATGTTTTCGTTCCTTATTCAAAATACTGTCATTATGGAAGAAATAAAACGCCGTCAATATGATTTTGCGTTTACCACGCAAAAAGAGGCGCGCGGAGAAAACCAAATCCGCACTCTTGCCGAGTTATCTGAAATAGCGAATAAAAACGCCCTTCTTGCCGCATACATGGAAGAAGTTGAGTATTATAAAACCGCCTATTATTTAAGTATAAGCCTTTACAGAAACGGAAAGCCGTCCGTAGCCCGCTCTCTCTGGGAGTTCCTCGCCGTTGTTCCTCAAGCCGGAGAATGGCAAAGCCGCGCGGTAAACCAGCTTAAAAATCCGCACTTTGAACCGATTGTTGAAATGGCGAAATAGATTTTTTAATTGTATTGCGATAAATTCCCCTGTCGGGCAACCCGGATTTGAACCGGGGACCCCAAGTCCCCCAGACTTGTACGCTAAACCAACTGCGCTATTGCCCGACAGGGGAATCTATTATACAGATCGATACAATAACAAATCAAAAGGCTTTTGTCAATGTATTCAAAAACTCCGCTTGTGTTACATCTTTAACACAGACTTATCGTAATCGCTCGGCGGAATAAATCCTAACAACTGCATGCAGGTCGCGGCGATGGAGCTAATCCCTAAGCCTTCGTTAAGACTGCTGTCCTTAGGCTCACGCTGATACTCGCCCTTGCATTCAGGATCATACACAATGCAGGGAACGGGATTAAGACTGTGGCTTGTTTTTGCTTTCGGCGTACCGTCGGCTTTCAGCGAAACCGCTCCTGTTTTTTTGTCGTGCTCATACATGTCGTCGCTGTTGCCGTGGTCGGCGGTAACTACCATTACCGCACCTGTCTCGTCAGCCGCTTTCATCAATCTGCCAAGCTGAACGTCCATGCCTTCCATAGATTGAATTACAGCTTTGTAAACTCCCGTGTGCCCTACCATGTCGCCGTTCGGATAATTTAATCTGATAAAATCGTATTTGCCGCTTTTTATCGCCTCGACAACCTTGTCCGTTATTTCGGCGCATTTCATCAGCGGTTTTTGTTCAAAGGGAATAACATCGCTTTTTATTTCGACATAGTCTTCCAGCTTGTCGTCGAATTTTCCCGTGCGGTTTCCGTTAAAAAAGTAAGTAACATGCCCGTACTTTTGTGTTTCGGAAATAGCGAGAGTTCTTACTCCGCTTGCCGCAAGGTATTCGCCCATCGTGCGGTCGATTGACGGCGGACTGACTAAATATCGTTTTGGAACGTGCAAGTCGCCGTCGTATTCCATCATACCGGCATAGCAAACTTTCGGGCGGCGTTTTCTGTCAAATTTGGTAAAGTTGTCTTCTTCAAAAGCCGCCGTTATTTCCAGCGCGCGGTCGCCTCGGAAGTTGAAATACACGACGGAATCACCGTCTTCGATAGTACCGATTGGTTTGCCGTTTTCGGTTATAACAAATTCTTTTAAGTCTTGGTCGATAATGCCGGGAATTTCTTTCCTGTATGTTTCCACCGCTTCATGAGCCGCGGCAAATTGGCGGGCTGTTCCCAGAACATGGGTCTGCCAGCCTCTATCTACCATTGACCAGTCCGCGCCGTAGCGATCCATCGTAATCCACATACGCCCGCCGCCTGAGCCAATCTTTGCATCAAAATTACCGTCGCTTAATTCTTTTAAAAAGTTTTCAAACGGGTCGAGGTATTCAAGCGCGCTTGTTTCTCCTACGTCGCGTCCGTCGAAAAGGACATGCACTCTTACGCGTTTAACATTTTCTTTTTTAGCCTGTGTGATCATCGCTTTTAGGTGATCAAGGTGGCTGTGGACATTGCCGTCCGAAAAAAGCCCCAGAAAGTGGAGCGTGGGAATATGCCCGTCTTTTTCCGCGCCGTTTTTTACATTGGCGGTAATTTCTTTCCATGCCGTGCCTTCAAACATCGCTCCTGTATGTATGGAGTTTGAAACAAGCGCCGCTCCCTGATTAAAAACCCGTCCGCAGCCCATTGCGTTATGACCGACTTCGCTGTTACCCATATCTTCATCGGAGGGAAGCCCTACGGCTGTTCCGTGCGCCTTTAATTTTGTGTGTGGGCTTTTATTTGTAAGCGCCGTAAGATTATCCATTTTAGAAGCGGCGACAGCGTCGCCCTCTTTGTATTTTCCGTAACCTACGCCGTCCATTATGACTAATACTACAGGACCCTTCCTGCCTTTCCATGCGGGATTTTTCTTTAAAGCTTCCATGTTTGCTCCTTTGTTTTTTATTTTATCAGAATTATTAATAAATTTCTACAGGGATAGTTATTTCTCTGTCTAGTAAAGCGTTTCGTAAAGATTCGGCGCGTTCTTCAAGATAACTTTCAGGAAGCTCAGATGCTATAGGGTCTTTCGGCGCGGGGCGGGCTTTGCCGTAGAGTTGTACTTTGCGGATACCGCTTCTTTTGCCGCCGGTTTTTGCCATTTCGCAAATAAGCGATTCCCACGCCAGCTTTTCCGCTTCCGGCGGCTGTTCGTCGTTGATGGCGCAAAGCATTGTCTGTATTGTTACATGGGAACAGGACACAAATTTTCTTATTACAGCGAGCAGTTCTTTATAATCAATAGTAGAGTTGTTTATTTTTTTATACCAGTCTTCTGTTCCCGCGTCAACTTTTAACCAAACATCCGTGGTTGACAGCGAAGCGTATTCTTCCATGAGCGAAAAAATTTTCGGCAGCAGCAGACCTACGCCGTTGGTAATGATAACAAGATGCGATGAAGGAACCGATGTTGCGCGAATATCTTCTACCAGTTTAAGCGCGGCGGTGAAATCGGGCGAGATGGTAGGTTCTCCGCTGCCTGAAAAGCAAATGTCTTTAATAACGGTATTTTTTTCCTGTGCTTCTAAAATGGCTTCTTGCAGATCGTCCTTTAATTGTTCAATAGAAAAGACCGCTTTGCTTGAGAATGGAAACACTTCGCAATAGGGGCAATGAAAAGGGCAGAGTTTTCTGGTGGGGAATAAATTAATTCCAATTGACAATCCGGCTGAACGGCGCGAGTATACGGGGTACACAATAACGCCCTTTTCTCTTTCACGGTGGTCTGTAATAGGACTGATATTTAATGACATGGTTATTTTAAGGATACCTAATATGCTGTTTTTTTTCAAGTGATTCATGGTATCTTTATGTATGGAAAAAACAGCCTCGCAGGCGCAAATGCTCGCTAATCGTTTACAAAAACGGTTCCGCCACCTTAAAAAATGGGCTCAAAGAACGGGCGTAGGCGCATTCAGGCTTTATGACCGTGATATTCCCGAAATACCGCTTGTTTTGGATTTTTACGGAGACTGTAACAAGCCCGAAACGTCCGCTCTTTGCGGCGCACTGTATAAACGCCCCTACGAAAAAGACGAAGCCGAAGAAGATAAATGGCTTTCAGCAATGAGGGAAGCCTCTTCCGCCGCGCTAGGGATAAACCTTGAACGAGTATTTTTAAAACAGCGTCAAAAGCAAAAAGGATTATCTCAATACGAAAAAATCGGCGAGAAGCATTTTGAAAAAACCGTAAATGAGGGCGGAATTTCCTTTAAGGTAAATTTGTCGGACTACCTTGACACAGGTCTTTTTATTGACAGACGGCTATTACGCAAAATGATATGCGAACAATCAAGCGGTAAAAAAGTATTAAACCTCTTTTCCTACACCGGCTCTTTTTCCGTATATGCGGCAAACGGCGGAGCGCTTTCAACGGATTCGGTTGATCTTTCAAATACTTACTTAAATTGGGCGAAGGAAAATTTTTCGCTCAATAATTTTTCCGCCGATATTCTTCAAATTTGGGATTTTTTCAAAGGCGAGGGCAGAGGAGAGAGCGGAATAAATTGCGCCCACAAACTTATCCGAGCCGATGTTCTTGAGTTTTTGGAAAAAGCGAAGGCGGCAAAGAAACAATGGGACATTATCGTGCTTGATCCCCCCAGTTTTTCAAATTCAAAAAAGATGACAGATGATTTTGACCTACAGCGTGATTTAACCGAATTGCTAGGCAAATGCCTAAAACTGCTTGCCCCAACAGGAAAATTATTTTTAAGCGTAAATATAAAACGCTCCGCCCCTACCGCCGCCGAACTTAAAGACAGTTTGCGTCAATACTCGTCAGAATTGCACATAACAGACTTGGCGGATAAATTAATTGACGAGGATTTTAAGGACAGAAAAATGCCGAAAGCGTTTCTTTTTAATACCTGTAATTAACGGCAAATTATTCCTTAATATTGTATTTCTTCCTGAACCTTTCGATGCGTCCGGCTGTGTCTACTAGTTTTTGTTTGCCGGTGAAGAAAGGGTGGCAGGATGAGCAAATTTCAACCTTTATGTCCTTGGTGGTGGAACGTGTTTCTATCACATTTCCGCAGGCGCAGGTGATTTTTGTCATTTCATACTTTGGGTGTATTCCGTCTCTCATTTTATCCTCCAAAAATTGTCCAACTCCGCATAGCGGTTTAAGGACTAATCCATGCCCCCTGTTCCGGTGTTCATGGATCTTAGGAATGCTTCATTATTCTTGCTTTTCTTCATTTTGTCAACCAGCAATTCGATGATTTCGATGTCGTCCATAGGATTGATAACTTTGCGTAAAATCCATATTTTTTGGATTTCTTCCTCTGTAAGCAGTAATTCTTCCTTCCTTGTGCCCGATTTCTTGATATTGATCGCCGGGAACAGTCTGCGGTCGGAAATGCGTCTGTCAAGGTTGATTTCCATGTTGCCCGTTCCTTTGAATTCTTCAAAAATTACTTCGTCCATGCGGCTGCCGGTCTCCACAAGGGCGGTCGAAATGATGGTAAGGCTTCCGCCTTCCTCGATATTCCTTGCCGCTCCGAAGAACCGCTTGGGTTTGTGAAGGGCGTTAGAGTCAACGCCGCCCGACAGGATTTTTCCCGATGTGGGAACTGTCTGGTTATACGCGCGCGCAAGACGGGTAATAGAGTCCAAAAGAATTACAACGTCTCTTTTGTGCTCCACAAGACGCTTGGCTTTTTCAAGAACCATCTCCGTAACCTGAACGTGGCGGCTTGCCTGTTCGTCAAATGTTGATGAAATAACTTCGGCGCGCACAGTGCGTTCCATGTCGGTTACTTCTTCGGGACGTTCGTCAATTAATAAGACGATAAGGTATACTTCGGGATGATTTTTTGTAATAGCGTTCGCTATTTTTTGCATCATTATTGTTTTACCTGTTCTGGGAGGGGCGACGATTAACGAGCGCTGACCTTTTCCGATAGGGCAGAATAAATTGATAACTCTTTCGCTTATGCCTTCGGTAGACGTTTCAAGGTCTAACTTGCGGTTCGGGTATAACGGCGTAAGGTTGTCAAAAGGAATGCGGTTCTGCGCTACAGTGGGGTCGTCGTAGTTGACGGTTTCCACCCTTAGCATGGCAAAAAATCTTTCGCCTTCTTTCGGACTGCGAATTTGTCCGTATACCGTGTCGCCTGTTTTAAGCGCAAAAAGCCTGATTTGGCTAGGGCTGATGTAAATATCATCGGGACCGGGGAGGTATGAGTTTTGCGGACTGCGAAGGAAGCCGTAACTGTCCGGTAATATTTCCAGAGAGCCGTATGCATAAATAATACCGCCTCTTTCAGTGTGCGCTTTAAGGAGAGCAAAAACAATTTCCTGCTTTTTTAATACAACCATGTCGTCATGGGTGATGTTGTAGCAGGATGCAAGTTCCCGCAGGTCTTTCATGTTAAGCCTGATTAATTCATTTATTGTAAGACGCGGTTTGCCGTTATCTTGATCCTGTCTCGGGATTGGTTTGCCGTACAGATCCGGCATGGAGGGCAACTTGGGTAACGCGGGAAGATCCCCCGATACGTTCTGCCCGTTTGTCTGTTCTTCCGATTCTCCGTTTTTGTCGTCGGAACCGTTTTCCGAGAATGATTTTCTGCTTTTTACAACGACACGTCCGGGTTTGTCTCCGTTGCCGGATTCGTTGTTTTGTTCGTTTTCTTCTGAATTCATGGTTTCCTCGCTATTGCCGTCAGATATTGATTCTTCCGGCTTTCTGCCTTTTTTTACAATTGCCATTTTAACCACCTATGGATTGTGTTTTTTGCCTGGATTCATATTTATTCTTAATTTTAATAATTTGATTCATTTGCTATTGAAAGGATACTCCCACTTTACCGATTTTTTTTATTTATGTCAACCCTTTATTGTTAAAATTTCTTGAATTTCTTCAAGTGCCGCGCAAGCGGCGCAAAGACGGACTTCGTTTCTTGACCCCTTAAAATTAAACATTTTTACTTTAGTTTCCCCGCCCCTTAAAGCCGCCGCAATCCATACCGTCCCCACAGGGACATTACTGCCGTCTCCGTCCGGACCGGCAAGCCCTGTAACCGCGGCGGAAATATCCGCGCCGCTTTTTTGCAAAGCTCCGGCGGCCATTGAATACGCCGTTTGTTCGCTTACAAGACCGTCAGCGGAAAGTTCGCTTTCCTTTAACCCAAGCATGGAAACTTTCGCTTCTTTTGTGTAGCAAACAAAAGAACCCCACAAAACGCCCGACGCTCCCGGCACTTGCGCCAGCAAAGATGAAATCAAACCGCCGGTACATGATTCCGCTAAAACCAATTTTTTTGAAACAGCTTTTAATTTTTCTATCAAGCAAACCGCTTTTCGTTCGGCTTGACTAATTAATTGTTTATTCTCGTTATCTTCCTGCATTGCTTCGCTGTAAATCTGCTTTTATTTCTTCCGTAGGGCGATGGAAAATCTCTATGTCTTTTTCTATATTAGTCATTTTACATTTACCTTCAAAATGAACGCCGTCCGCTATTCGCAGTCTTGCCGCGTTTACATCGCCTTGAACTTTCGCTCCGCTCATCATGTCAACTTTATCCGCCGCGTGAATTGTTCCCGAAATATGTCCGTATACCGTAAGAGAATTTACTATTGTGTGATCCGCGTCCACAACGGCGTCTTTATCGACAATTAAATCGCCGGTCGCTTCTATTGTTCCTTTAAAAATTCCCTGAATGCGCAGTCTTGAGGCAAATTTAAGTATCCCCGTAAAATTTGTCGACTTACCAAGAACTACTACTTCAGTTTTATCTTTCTTTTTCTCTTCACGCTTTGACATTATTATGACTGCTCCTGCTGTAAAAATCTTCGTATTTGGGCTTCAAGAACAGAAAGTCCAATCTCGTCTTTCTTTAAATTGTCCCATTCGTTTATTGTTTTTTCTATTCTTGCGTCAAGAGCCGCAATTTGTTTTCGCACCGCAAGTATTTTTTCGCTTACAGGATTTAAATGACGGATAAGAGTTTCCTGACTGAAGGTTTCGCCGTTTGCGGTATTTGAACAAATTGTGGCGATTGCTTTATCAAGATCGTCAACGCTTCCGATGAAAACTGAAAGACTGTCTTTTAAATGCCTGTTTAATTCTTCCGCAAGGGTAAGGCGGGTTTCGCGTACTTTTATTTGTTCGAATAACGCGCGGTTGCGCAAGACGGCGTTAATGCGCGCAAGAACTTCGGTAAAATTAAACGGCTTTGTTATATAATCATCAACGCCCGCTTCAAAGCCGGCGACTTTATCTTTTACATCATCCAATGCCGACAGCATGATAATGGAAATTTCTTTAAAGTTAGGATCGTTTTTAAGATGCTTTGTTATTTCTCTTCCTGTCATTCCCGGCATTATGTTGTCAAGGATTATTAAATCGGGCAGGAATTTTTTTACTTTATCCAGAACTTCGGAACCGTTATCGCATTTTTCAACTACAAAACCCAGTTTGGACAGCATTACTTCAAAGAAATCAAGGTTGATGGTTTCATCGTCAGCGATTAGAATTTTTTTTCTGGCATTCATGATTTTATTGTACACCATACTGCTTTACAGATCAACAAGGCGGCAGCCATAAAAGCAAGGAAAATTGCCAAATAATCGCCGTAAAGCGTGTAAATTACGGTCTTTTTTACAATCGGAACCGTTACATTAAGGGCTATTTCAGCAAATGGGGGAGCCATTGCCGTTACTCTGCCGTTGGGGTCTATGGAGCAGGTTTGCCCCGATGACGTGGCTCTGACCATGGGGCGGTGGTTTTCCGCCGCTCTGAAGACCGCCATAGCGAGGTGCTGGTACTGGGAGGGCAGGCTGTTTGACCATGCGTCGTTTGAGAGGTTTACAAGTATGTCCGCGCCTCGGCTTACAAATCTTTTGGACAGATAGCCGAAAGTGTCCTCAAAGCAGATTGGTGCGGAAAAGGTAAATCCCTGTAAAGAAAAAACCGTTTCCTCGCTGCCTTTTTCCCAAAAGTGGGTGTCCGCTTTTTCCAGCCACTTATAAATAAGCGGAAATTGTTTTTTGTAGGGAAAATGCTCTGTAAAAGGAACCAAATGCAATTTTCTGTAGGCGGCTGTATTTATTCCTTTTTCAAAAAGCAATGCCGAATTGTAATCGATACGGTTTTTTTCGCCGTCCTTGCGGCCGTCGTCATTCCCGATTAAAAAAGGAACGTCTTTTTCCGAAAGATAATCCAAAAGTTCTTTTACAATCAGCCATGAATTTTGATCTTCGCGGTATTTGGTATGCCAGTAAATTCTGGGAACAAACGCCGTTTCGGGCCATACTACAAGGATGGGTTTTGGAGCGGAAGACAGGGCTTCATCGGAAAGACGGGTTAATTTTTCAAGGTCTTTGCGGTAACCCTGGGTTATTTGCCAATCGGACGGAGCGTTGGCGGCTTCCCACGGGTCGGTGTTGTGCTGAATCAGGGCGATGGGCGCGCTTGGATAGGAAGAAAAATCTTTTATGTTGATAAAGCCAAAGACCAAGGCGGACACAAGAGCGGCAAACCACATGATAGCGGAGATTTTTTCTTTACGGAAAAAAGCCGCGAACGAATTTTTTAAGTCGGGCAGTTTTAAGTTGTTGTATGCTTCCGCAAGCCAGAAAGAGGGGAAAGTTACAAGGGCGGAAACGCCCCACACGCCCGTTACGCTCGCAATTTGAATAAGCGGTATTACGCGCCATTGCGAGTAGCCTGTTATTCCGTAGGAGTAGCCCAAAAATCCTTTTGTGCGTAAATATTCATAGGCAAGCCAAATAACCCATTGCACAAGATAGCCGCGCTTTGGAAAAAGAATTAACGCAAGTTTTAAGAAAACAAAAACGGCAGCCAAATAAATAAGATAGATACTGTAAGTTATTGTTCCGGCAAGCGGGTGGAATTTAGCGAGCCAGTAATTGAAAAGACTGTATGCGGCTAAGCCGTAAATCGCGCCGTAGCCCGCGCATGATAATAAATTTTCTTTACGAATGACAATAAGAATGGGGATGTACGCAAACCACGCAAGAAAGGACAAGCCGTTAATAAAAATTATATTCGGAAAAGAGGCGGCAAAAAGAATTGAAGCTAAAAAAATAAGTCCCAACCGGATTATTATATTTTTAACCCGGTTGTTTTTTTGTTCCATTTGTTATTTTTTTGCCGATTTTTTATCGTCGTTTATTGTCCATACGGCCTGTTTTAATTCGCGGCCTGAACGGAAAGCGACCGCGCCGTGAGAACGAATAGCGATGGTCTCGCCTGTTCTGGGGTTTCTTGCCTTTGGACGCGCTTTTCGCACTTTTACTTCAAAAGTGCCGAAACCGCGCAGCTCTATGACCTGACGGCGCAAAAGAGCGTCTTTCATTTCATCAATGAAAAGATCGACAATATTGCGAATTTCCGTGCGGGTCATTCCTGTTTTTTCGTAAAGAGCGTCTACAATGTCGACTTTTGTGAATTTCTTCAACGGCATGTTACTGAGCCGCCTTCATTGCGTTGTAATAACGCTGCATTCTTGATTTTTTGCGGGCAGCCGCGTTCTTTTTAATGATTCCCTTTCCGGCGGCTGTGTCAATTTTTTTGATCATTTCTTTTAATGCCGCGCTTGCCTGGGGATCTTTCTTCTGCGCAAGAGTTACAAATGCTTTTACGCTGCTTCTTACCGCGCTCTTTGCCGCTTTGTTTCTTAAACGGCGTTCCTCGCTTCTGCGGTGTTTCTTTTCCGCTGAATTACTTTTCTTTGCCAAAGGATTCCTCCAAAAATTTTCTTGTTCTGTTTAAATCAGTTAAAATCGGACGGACGTCTTTCTTTGCGTTTGCATTTTTCACATTCCGCCATGTTTTTTACTTTGCCGTTTTCAAAGAGAGTTTTCATCTTTATTTCTCCGCCGCACGCGCACATAAATTTCTGCGTCGCGCTGGCAGTACGGCTGTTTTTACTTGCTTGAGCCATAATTTTCTCCTAAATAACTAATATTTGACAAGAATACAATAATTTCCCGTATAATGTCAATATGTTTTAAAGCTATTACCCTTCGTTAATTTCCGCTTCTCCCGGCGGGAAAAGGTATAAATCCGGCAGTTTAAAAGTACGATTTAAAGCATAAGACTGCGGGTTATGGAACTTACTTATCGATGTTATATTAAAGAAATGGTTTAGCGGCTCAAAATCGGAAGAATGAACTCTTAATGAAAATTTGAATTCTCTGGTTAATTCGGGAACGTCCGTGGGAATCGGCGCAGGCCAAAAACTAAACGCGCCCGGAGTGCTGGCTACCATTGTATACGGATTTTGCCAGTTGGTGTTTCTCATTTGGACAAGCTCTCCGTCGAGGTATAAAGCTATATCGACGCCGACAATCGGCTCAAAACTGATGCCGTTAAAAATGCGTCCCGCAATAGTCGGAATGTCAAATAATGGAGAGGCTATTACTTTTTGTATGTGGGAATCGTCCGAATTATGAGCCGCGGTAGGACGCAGATTATGCTGAACAAGACGCAAGCCCTTGTAAATAAGAGCGTTTATATCAGCCTCGATTTGCTGTCGTTTTATCCCCGAATGATCTATTCGTGTAAATCCGCGGTTTGACACTATGTAATTAGGTTCAACGCGGTTAAGAGTATAGCAAATTGTATCGATTCTGCATTGATAACACAGACAGAATTGTTCCGGATTACCGTTGGCTTTTATTTCATCAAAAATAGTTTGTACGGCTTCAAATACCACATCTTCGTTTGTATTATGAATGTCCATATTATTCTCCCCTAATTTATTAATGTTTCCAGTATACTACATGCTTTAGGAAATGTCTTTATTTTTTCCTTAAATTTTTGATTTATAAAGACCCTTATTGTATACAAAGTTTGAATAAACGCGTCCACTGTTTGCGGTTTAAAAGCGCTGGAACTTTCGCTGAAACTGCATTTTTCATCGGTAATAAAAAGCCCTGTTTCAAAAGATACAGGCTCGGGAATATCGATTATTATGTCTTCCCCTTTAATTTCAATCCCTTCTTTGCGAATTTCTTCCGCCAGTTTTTCCTCGGCTTTTGCCCTGTCTTTAAAATGCATGAGCGTCTTAAAATCGGCTTTTTTTTGTGAAATTTCCGCAAATGCGGCGTAAATATTCCCTTCACGCACATATTCCACAAGAGCGGCTCCGTTGATAGGCGAATTTTCTGTTTTTTTTATTTTTTTCTCAAGAAGGGAAAATAAGCTGTAATCGTCAAGATTATAAAGGTCTTCGCCTGTTATCTGATCTGTTTCAAGCCCGTTTATAAGAGCTTTTTTGAGCATGGCAGTAATTGCCCGCACCTGACGATGCCAATAAACGGTACGGTACATCAAATATTTTGAAAAAAGTATGGATTCTACGTTAGGAATCAGACGGGAATCGATATCGACCCCTCTTTCCTTGTTTGGATTCAGCTTGGAAAGGATAAAATCGACATCCTGCGCTCCGTATGGTACCCCGCAATAGCGCGCGTCGCGGTTTAGGTAGTCTAATTTGTCGGGATCAAGCGCTCCTGACAGGAGTTTACGGTAAAAATGAAGCTCATCGCCCTGAATTTCCTTTTTTTCCTTGTCGATTATAGCCGCCGTTAGCTCGGGATCCGCTCCTGTCGCTCCTACAAGGCTTTTCATAGGCTCTTTCATGATAATTTCGCCTGTAAGCGACTCGTGGGAAGCCAGTGACAGTTCTTTTAGCGAGTGGGTATAGGGAAAATGGCCAAGATCGTGGAGCAGGCAGGCGGCAAGGAAGGAATTTTTCCCCTCGTTTGACAGCCAGGCTTCGGCTCCGCGTTCCGACAGGTTTTTTAACAGTCTTTTGCCCAAATGGTAGACGCCGATTGAGTGGCTCGCCCTTGTATGCGTCGCGCCCGGGTAGACAAGGTATACGGGACCCAACTGCATAATTCTGCTCAGACGCATGAAAGGGGCGGATTCCGTCAATTTAGCCTGATTTTCGGTCATATAAACATGCCCCCATAAGATGTCCCTTATAGGGTGGGTGTCTTTATCGATTAGGGGATTTTCGGTATTTTTACTCATTACTAGTGAGTATTATAGATAATTTTATTTTTTTTTACTAGAATATAAGTAGTGCGTAAATTCAGTATGCGCCTTTTGGCGTTAGCCTTATTTTTGTTTTTCTCGGCGTTTGCCTTCTCTCAGGAGCGTATGGACAGGGTAGCCAGGGGCTCCATACCCGAAGAATTACTGCGTCCGAAAAGGGGAGAAGCGCCGCGCTACCCGGTTGATATTGTGATTGGAGAGCTTGGCAAAGGGACAGCTTCGGACGCCGCTTTTTCTTTCGCGAATTATATCAGCAACGCTTTTTTGTCGGGAAATACGGAAAATCCCGCTCTTGCTTCTATAGATTCCGGTTTAAGGGAAAGCCTTTTATCCTCGCTTGATGTTATCGCTCCTTTAAGTTTCAGACTTGGCGGCGGCAGAGAAGAGGCGGACGGCGCGATTTCGTTTTTGATTAGGTTTATCGGAAAAGATCAGGGGATTTCAGGGGAATTGTATATCAGGTATTCGTCAAGGCAGACACAGGGAGAAAACGGAGAAGTTAAAACGTCGGGAAGATGGGTGTTTGAAGAATTGCTTCTTGAAGACCCGAAAGACCGCGATACAGAGCAGAAAGAATCGATATACCGAGGTGATTTTTATCCTTATGAGAGGTTTTATTAAAATTTATGGCAACACCTGTAGGACGAATAGAAAAAGAATTTTTATTCAATGCGATATTTGAAGAAAAAATCCCTTTAATGCATGTAAGGGAAAGAGAAGAATTTATTTTTAAACTTAACGAGAAAGCCGGGGAGGAGTTGGTTCTTCGCGCCGAAAAACCTTTGGATAAATTAAAACACCATTCTAAATTGAAGTTTAAATTTAATTATCGCGGGCAGGTGGTGGATTTTACCGCGGAATTATTGGCGCAAAAAGAAGATTTGTTTTATTGTAAGACTCCTTCGTCATTATACAAAAATTTGGATCGTAACTTTTTAAGGGTTGACGCTCCGTCCGACATTAAAATTCTTTTTACTTTCCGAGGGGATCGGTATAATCTCGCTTTTCCGAAGATTTCGGAATATGAAAGCATTACAGCTAACGACTTGACGAACAATCTTGATCCGAGCAATCTTTCCGGGCTTATAAAACAAATAGCCGGAATGTTAAATAATTTTGCCGACGGCTACAAGATAGTCAATTTTAAAGATAAAAAGCCGGAAACCATGGAAGAAAAAATAGTATCGGAAACGGGAAAGACGCTTTTTATTCCCTCGACTGTGGGATTTTTGCCTAAGACAGATCCGTATCCCAAGAAGCGCATAATAACCGAGGATTTGTTTTTCAGATACCTTGAGACTACCGGTATCGGCGAAAAATATCTTGAAGAAAACACAGAGCGTATTTTAAAGAATAAATTTAAAGACGGTATTTATTCCGACGCGTGGGTTCCCATTTTGTTTCATGAATATGTTATCGGGTATATTCACATTTGGATCGATAAGCAGGGCAGACTTCCGTTTGATTTCAGCGTGCTTGACAATGTTTATCAATACGCGAAAGTGCTTGCGTTCGGGTTAAAAGAAAACGGATATTTTGATCATGGGAAGGTAGAGAATCGGCCGTTTGAGGGAAGGGTGCTTGATATAAGCGCGTCCGGTTTGATGTTTGTGTTTCCTCTCGGCTCCGCTTTGCTGATGACGCTTTTGGTTGACTCGGAGTTAACGGTAACAATCAAAACAAAGAGCCGCACAATTGATGTTTTAGCGAAGATTGTCCGCAAATTTAAAGATAAAACCGCGGCATACTTAGGCTGCCGCTTTATAAACATGGCTCCCGAAGACACACGTTTCCTTTTTGAACATCTGTACGGCAGAAAGATCGACGATGAAAAAGACGCTGACTTCCTCGCCGGACAGGTTTAGAAAACTATCTTTCCAATTTACGATACACATAGCGGTGCGGACTATCCGCCGCAGTGCCAAGTTTCTCTTTGCGCCAATCCGCATACTCCGACCAGTTGCCGTCGTACCATACAACTTCGCCGTCTTCAAAAGCCAGTATGTGCGTTACTATGCGATCCAAGAACCAACGGTCGTGGCTGATTACAAGGCTCACTCCGGCGAAAGTATCCAGTGCGTCTTCCAGCGCGCGTAATGTGTTTACATCGAGATCATTTGTCGGCTCGTCAAGCAAAAGAACATTCGCCCCTTCTTTTAGCATCATCGCGAGGTTAAGCCTGTTGCGCTCTCCGCCGGAAAGCACTCCAACTTTTTTTGTCTGATCCGCTCCCGAAAAATTGTACCATGAGCAGTAAGCGCGCGAGTTAACTTCTCTCGCGCCCTGTCCGCTGCCGAGTTTAATCAAATCCTGTCCGTCAGAAAGCTGTTCCCAAACGCTTTTTTCGCCGTCAAGAGAAGCTCGCATCTGATCGGCATAACCGATTTTTACCGTCTCGCCCAAACGCAGTTCTCCCGCGTCCGGTTTTTCAATGCCTGTTATCAATTTAAAAAGCGTAGTCTTTCCCGCGCCGTTCGGACCGATAATACCGACGCACGCTCCCGGCGGCACTGTAAAAGTCATGTTGTCGAATAACAATTTGTTCCCGAAAGATTTTGATAATCCTTGCGCCTCAATTACAAGTTTGCCCAAATGCGGACCTGCCGGAATTGTAATCTTATTGTTTGTTACAGCGCCTTTTGATCGTTCCCTCTCATCGTCCTGAAAAAGTTTTTCGTATTGAGTAATACGAGCTTTGCTTTTTGCGTGCCGTCCTTTGGGGCTCATGCGTATCCATTCAAGCTCACGCTGTAATGTTTTTCGTCTGTCGCTTTCGCCTTTTTCTTCCTGAGCCATGCGGTTTTCTTTTTGTTCAAGCCAGCCCGAATAATTTCCCTTCCATGGAATTCCCTCTCCTCGGTCAAGCTCCAGTATCCAGCCGGCGACATTATCCAAAAAATAGCGGTCGTGCGTAACAGCGATAACGGTTCCGGCGTAGTCCCGCAGATGACGTTCCAGCCATGCCACAGTCTCCGCGTCCAAGTGGTTGGTAGGCTCATCGAGCAGCAGAATGTCGGGCTTCTGCAGGAGCAGACGGCAAAGAGCGACACGCCGCCTCTCGCCGCCGGAAAGATGATCTACAACTTCGTCGCCGGGAGGGCAGCGCAAGGCTTCCATCGCAAGCTCAAGGCGGCTATCCAAGTTCCATCCGTCGGCGGCTTCGATTTTTTCCTGCAATTCCGCCTGCTTTGCGCCTAGTTTATCGTAGTCAGCGTCCGGGTCTCCAAACGCTTCGCTTATCTTATCAAATTCCGCAAGGAGGTCTACAAGCTCTTTCGCCCCTTCGGACACTATTTCCTTGACGGTCTTCCCCGGTTCAAGATACGGCTCCTGTTCAAGAAACCCTATATTGTATCCCGGGCTTACGGTTGTTTCTCCCGCGAACTCCGTATCCTTGCCGGAGAGAATTTTTAAAAGACTCGATTTACCCGACCCGTTAAGACCGATAACGCCGATTTTCGCGCCGTAATAGTAGGAGATACTAATATCTTTTAGCACCTGCTTAGTTCCATGCTTTTTGGAAACCTTATGCATGGAGTAAATAATTTTTTTATCATCTGTTGACATAGGGAAAGTTTAACATAGATAGGGGAAAGATTACAGGGGCGCGGAGCGGGATATGTAATCGTCAATATCGTTGATTATATAGAGTCTCCCAAAGGTATGAAGAACGTCAAAGTATGATGTAATATAATCAAAAACTTTATGTTTTTGAAAAATATCAAGCGCCGTTTTTCCGTTTAAATTGTGGATAGTTTTGTAATTTTCCAGACAAAAAACTTTAAAAGCTATTAGTTTATCCATAGTTCTAATAC
>Ga0268262_10001937_pt1 | contig 24587 bp, 22 predicted proteins | sample TergutNc150P3_FD_190354 | JGI IMG/M metagenome (GOLD analysis project Ga0268262, IMG submission 190354) | Nasutitermes corniger P3 segment gut microbial community from laboratory colony in Florida, USA - Nc150 P3 (SPAdes) (version 2) | ecosystem: Host-associated > Arthropoda: Insects >...
CCGCTTCGCGGTCTCTACGACGAGGAACCCACAGAAGATGTTTTTCCATCACGCAATTTGCCCTGCCTTTGTAAACATTTATTCGGCATACATCTTAATCGCGCATTAAATTAAGATTGTTACGCAAAAGTGGTGTCGTACACTGTCGCATATACTCTGTTAGGCGGAGACGGTCAAAGAGCGTTATAAATATAAATTCAATATAAAGTGTCGTATAGATAAAAATAACGACACTTAAATAAATCAAAGCTGAAAATAATCTTCGTTATTTCACGAGGAATTTAAACCCCTACGCTCCTATTCTACTCTCTCGCCTTACCAACAAAAATCCTCGTACTCCGACGAAGGGCGAACGTTACGCGCTCCCCGCCCGCTTAACGCAGGCGTGGCGCTGCACTTTCGCCCTTCGCAGAACTTAGGGGCGAACCAACCGGAAGCCAACGTTGTAGTACCTGTCGCCCGGGGGACCGTCGATCCGAAATGTCGAACGCGCGTAAGACGCATTGACGCGCCAATTCCCGCCGCGAATCACCCGTTTACTGCCGGCAGCCGCTCCCATGGGATCAGTCTGCGTATCGCTTGCGTAGTCATCAGCCCAGTCCCAGCACCATTCCCACACATTTCCGCTCATGTCATACAATCCTAATCCATTTGGAGCCTTCTTCCCTACTTCATGTGTCTTATTACCACTGTTACTTTCATACCATGCCACATCGCCTATAGTATTGCTCCCTGAATATGTGTAATTCCCGGGCGACCCATTACCTCCTCTGGCGGCATATTCCCACTGAGCCTCAGTCGGTAACCGATAACCGTTGGAACCGGCTACTATTTCTAATGTGTTCCATGTCGAGTTACTTACAGTTCCCCAATCTGCTGGATCGGTACTCCTTGATATGCGATACGCAGGACTTAATCCTTTTAACATACTCAATTTGTTACAGAATACAAGAGTGTCATACCAACTCACTTTTTCTATAGGTCGCTTACCCTGAACTTCACCGGACGCAGGTGAACTTGTAAAAGAACTTGGATTGTTCCCCATTACCGCCGCCCATTGTTCCTGCGTTACCTCATACTTACCCATGTAAAAACTGCTCAGCGTTACTGTATGCACTGGTTTTTCATTACTTTCACCGCTATCATTCCCCATAAAAAAACTGCCGCCGGGTATTTGTACCATATCAATAACTAGGTTGTAATAGTAATATATATCCACCGCCTTTGGCGAATCATTTATGGTATAACCCGATTTTGTGACTCCTACACTCAAAGTCCCGTTTGAATAAAAGTAAATGGGCATAGTGTAGGGGTTTGAACCGCTTAACTCTCCTTTGCTTACGGATACACCGCTTAATGAAATGTCGGCGGCGGTAAGACCGGGAACCGCCTTATCAAAAGCTAGAGTCAACTGCGTGGTGTTCTGTGTTGAAGAGCCGTTGGCGGTTACGCTGTTTAATGTAATAGGAACATAATATATATTCACTGTCTTTTGCGAGTTGTAAATATAATAACCTAATTTCGAGACCCTCACGTTCAAGTTTCCATTTGATTTAAAACTGCTAATGGGCAAAGTGTATGGATTGGAGCCGCTCAGCGTCCCTTTATTCACACCATCCACACCGCTCAATATAATATCTGCGGCTGAAAGTCCGCTGATTGTCTTGTCAAGGGTCAAGGTCAACTGTGTGGTGGCTTGCGTTGAAGAACCGTCGGCAGTTACGCTATTAAGAGTAACGGGTGTATTGCCTTCAGTGCCGTAACGGATACCCACCGTCTTTGGCGAGCCGTTTATGGTATAGCCCGATTTTGTAACTTCTACGCTCAAGGTTCCTTCATAAGCAAAACCGCTAATGGGCAAGGTATAAGGATTGGAACCGCTTAGCGTTCCTTTGCTTACACCATTTACGCCGCTTAATGTAATGTCGTCGGCAGTAAGCCCGTCAATAGCTTTATTAAAATTAAGAGTCAACTGCGTGCTAGACTGCGTTAAAGAACCATTGGCGGTTACGCTTTTAAAAATAACGGTTATATTGTTGTTTCCACTACTGCCATTACCCTTGCTATTGCCGCTGCTACTGCCGCTATCGCTGTCATCGCAAGCCGCCGTTGAAAACCCGATTATCACCGCTAGGGCGATAACCGCTATCCCTTTAATAAATTGCCTTTTTCCTGTGTCTTTCATACACACTCCTTTTGTTATCACTAAGATAAATTTACTATTTTTCTGTATATAAAAAACGACCGTTTAATTTATCCATGTTTATAGGTATTTTTCCCTATTTATGGAAAAAAATTCTTTTATTTGGTTTTTTAGAAAAACTGCTTATTTTAGCTAATTTTTTGTGCTTTTTCATAATTTTACTTGATAAAAAATGAAATATTATGTTATTATTTCTTAATACAGAAGTTTTCTGTATTAATTAAGACTGGATAAATTAAACGGTCGTTTAAAATAGCCAGAAACATCAGTAAAATCCCCTATACCCCTGTTCAACCCATGCTCATGAAGGTCGCTTCGACAGGCTCAGCGACCGTCGGACAATAATTACTTAATTCCGTTTTCTCTTAAACGCCTATCAGTAGTAAATTCAAATCCTTCTAGGTTCGTGCTGGTTCGTGAGTGTTCGTGGTAGATCTCTTCCCTATTAACGTGTTCGTGGTAGAAATTCTTCTTAATTGTATATCTTCGTCCGCGCCGCGGATTCGTGGTTAATATCCGGAACTATTGTCTGCCAATAACTACGCTACTGCGCCCCTACAGTCTCCTTGTTAAGCTCGCGATTTAACATCGATAAAATCAGCACGCTTCCCTCGGGCAGTTTATATGGAACTGTAAATTCTCCGCCCATGTAGTTAACCGTAAATAACCGTATTTTTTCCCCGGAAGGCAGTTGCGCTTCCAAGCGCACGGGAAGCGGATACGGGTTTTGCGGGATTGTAAATCTGTATAAATCAAAAATTTCGTTATCCGCTATTTTATCCGGGCGCGTTACGGTAAGCCGAACGGGAGTATTAACGGAAACATTAGTATCCGCTATGGGAATTTGCGCCGTAACGGTCTCGCCGTTCTCGTTCGAGTCTATTTCCTTTATGACAAATGTAAAATTAATTCCCGTACCGGAAATTACTTCCAACGCTTTGGACAGCGATAATCCCGTTAACTGCGGTACGTTTATTGTTTGATTCTCTCTCCCCTTGCTTACAACAAATTCCAAAGATATAGGACGTGAAATATCGGTTCCCGGCTCCGGTTTCTGCGCAAGAATAATGCCCGGACTTTCATTTGAAAAATCGTACATAATAGGCTCTTTTATAGAAAGAAGAGGAACCCCTCCCGCAGCCGCCTGAAGAGTCAATAAATCCATTCTTACTTCATCAATATTCCGGCTTATAAAATTTTCCACCTTGTTTATGATTACTCCCTGACTTACAATAAGACGGATGCGGCGTCCCGCTTTTACAATGGCTCCGGGTTTTGGCTCCTGTTCAAGAATAAATCCCTTATCTCTGGAAGTTTGCGAATAACGCAGATATAAACGGGGATATAATTCTTTTAACTGCAATTCAAGCAGGGCTTCCGTTAATTCTTTGCCCCTAACGTCGGGAACCATTGTCTGTTCTTCGCCGTGAACGGCATAAAAGAAAACAGAAATGGCAATAATGCCTACAAAAATTATTAATCCGGCGACCGAAAAAATAAACAATCTTAAATGGTTCGCCACATAGTCTTCTATCGATCTTAAATCAAACCTCATACCTTTCTCCGCCTAATTTCCAAGTTGTGATCCTAAAAAATCCCGCGCTCCGTTTAAAAAATCCCGCCAAACAAGAGCTTTTTTTGCCTGATACTGTAACTGCGTAACAGAAAGAATTCCGTCTCCTGTTTGTATCAGTATACCATTTTCTTTATCTATTCCCAAGACCTGCCCGCAGCCTTTTTCCTGCGCCTGCCCTTTGAATATATCAGCCTTTAATATATACAATTCACGCCCGTTATGAATAGTCCTGCATAGAGGTCCCTGATCAAAGGCGCGTATTTTCGCTTCTATTTTAGCGGCGCTCAAAGACCAGTCGATAAGACCGTCGTCTCTGGAAATTAATTTGCAATAACTGGCTTCATTATGGTTCTGCGCCGTCTTTGTTACAGTTCCGTCTTTAATTTTCATTAAAACCTGAACAAGCAACCCTGCGGCTTTTTGCGCCGCCAATTCGCCAAGAGAGCCCGCCGTCTCTGTGCCCGACAACTCAATTTTTTCAACCGCGAGAATATCTCCCTGATCCATTTCCGGCGCAATCGTCTGTATTGTAATCCCCGTTACAGTGTCGCGGTTAAGAATAGCCGCCTGTATCGGCGACGGACCCCTGTATTTTGGAAGCAGACTGGGATGAATATTTATTCCGCCAAGTGGAAATAAAGCTAAAAATTTGGGACCAAAAATATGCCCGTATGCAAAGGAAACAAGAAGATCAGGGGTTAGCGAAGCTACCTGCTCTCTTGCGGCAGCGTCAAGTTTTTCCGGTTTTAGAACAGGCATTATGTTCATTCTTTGAGCCGCCGCGGCTACGTCTGTCGGCTCCGGCGTACCATGTCTTCCCCTGGGACTGTCGGCGTTTGTAAGCACGCCTGCCGTTTCAAACTCATTATGATTGTAAACCGCTTCCAGGGACGGAAGCGCAATAGCGGGACTGCCCGCAAACAGTATCCTCAAGTTTTCGCCCCCGCACAGGCTTTTTCGTATTTTGCAAGAAGATTTTCCCTTACTTTTTCAGGCACACGATCAATAAACAAGACTCCCTCAAGGTGATCATATTCATGTAAAATGACTCTTGCGAGTAAACCGCTCGTTTCTATGGTAAAAGGACGCCCTTTTTCATTCCAAGCCTGCAATTTAATCGATTCTGACCGTATTACATTGGCATAAATGCCCGGAACCGAGAGACAGCCTTCTTCATATTTGGAAGTTGCGTGGGATGTTTCCAAAATTGACGGGTTTATGAATATCCTTTTTTCATCACCCTCGACATGAACGACAAAAATACGCTTCATAAACCCGATTTGCGGTCCCGCAAGCCCTACTCCCTTGTCCCTTTCGATGATTTCCAGCATTTTATTGGCTATTTTCAACATATCTTCGTCAATTTTCTCTATTTTCTTCGCTTTTTGCCTTAGTAATTCATCGCCAAGAGTAATTATTTTCATAATTATTATTGTACCCTAAACCGGCTTTTGGTTCAAGAAGCGGGAAAAACCGCTAATTGACTAAATTTGCGTTTTCTGATTAAATTATATCAATGGGAGTACTTTTAAGCCAAAAAATATCGATGTACTATGAACGCTTCAAGGACATCGACGTAACATTTACAAAAGATATGATACAAATTACAGGGCTTTTGACACAGCAAATACATTTAAAATGCGGTAACGATTTTTTTCCGTGCGTTGTTTACACCTCGTCATTTTCAGGAGCCAAAGTTGTAGCTAATGTAAAAACGGGTCTTCTCGCAAAACTACAGACAACAAATAATTTTGTCAGCCTTCGTCTTTGTTTCAGGGCGCCGGGAGAAACAAACACCGTAACATTCTTTGTCTCCGCCCGCGTTACAGCAAACGCTCCCTACGGTAATTCGCAGGACGTTAATATGTTCACTATCCAGTTTTCCAACAGACCGCCCGACGATTTTATCGAAATTATGGGGCGCATACTGGATGCGAATGTTAATTCCAAAAAACGCAAAGACGACCGCGTTCCGTTAACCCCCGATAATCTGCGCAAATTAAATATGACATCAACCGAAACGGTAGTTTTTATAGAGAGCGTTCCGCGCAGATGTATATTAAGAGACCTTTCTTTTTCCGGTTCCAAGGTAATAATGCTCGGCGTTCCCAAATTCCTTCTTGATAAAGAAGGATCGTTACGTTTGGAATTTAACGATCCAAGAATATCTTACACGATTAAGGGAAAATTTGTCCGCGCTGAAGCTGTAGAGGGTAAAAAAGAAATGGTTGCTCTGGGTATAAATTTTGACGAAGCTTCGGTTCCCATGGGTTTTAAAATACGCCTTAATGACATGATAACTTCAGTACGCGCCGATTTCCACTCCGCGGAAGAAGCCAAAAGTAACGCTCCCAAATCATGAACCGAATAATTTTTCTGCCTGTTCCGGAGAATTTTAAAAAACAATACAACAGCTCAGGGGAAGCGTTTCCGATTAACCCCGGCATACCAATTCCCGTAGAAGTCCCCGAAGGCGGCGAGGAAGCAAGCGTCGCCAATTTATCCATGGACATGATAATTTCCGGCATGCTGCGAGTCATTGAGGAAAAGCAGGTAAAACAAAAATGGATAGACTACTATTCCGGTTTCGTGCTGTTCATGCGCCCGGATATTTTAGAAATCTGCCAGCAGGAAGAAAATAAAAGAGCACAAGAAGAGATCTACCACGAACCCGCTAAATAAACGCACGGCATAGCCGTGTAGATGTATAATGCCGCATAGCGTAGCACCAATAAATGCCGCTGTTTGTAATAAAGCAAGGTCGCCTTTAGGTGACCGCCAGTGCGAACGAACCAACACGAACCTAGAAAGCGGTGGGATTTACTACATATATGCTCGTAGTAGAAAGAGAGGGATCATGGGTTCTTGTCCGAAAGCTTAGCGTGGAACTTCACGACAAGATAACGAACAAAAACCCCTGATCTTTCACTCTCGTCTTACGCGCCTATCAGTGGTAGACTCTAATCTCTCTTGGTTCGTGGTGGTTCGTGTGGTTCGTGGTTAAAAATTCTTCTCTTTTGGTTCGTGGTTATTATTCAGGGAGAGCCAGCGACAGTACTTCCTCAAAGCGTTCTACGGGGTGGAACTCTATTCCTTTTTTAACATGATCGGGTATCTCGTCTAAATCGCGCTCATTCTGTTTTGGGAAAATGATATGCTTTGCCTTGTTTCTTCTTGCGGCGATGGTTTTCTCTTTTAAGCCGCCGATTGGCAGTACATGACCTGTCAGCGAAAGTTCACCTGTCATCACCAGCCTATGCGTGATTATTTTATTGCGCATAAGCGAAAGAAGCGCCACCGCCATTGTAATGCCGGCTGAAGGACCGTCTTTGGGCGTCGCGCCTTCCGGTATGTGCAAGTGAATATGGTTTTTATCGAACCATTCTTTTTCTACGTTGTATTTTTCCACTGCCATTTTGCGCGCGACAGTCATGGCAATTTCGGCGCTTTCTTTCATTGTGTCGCCCATTTTGCCTGTCAGCGTTATTCCCTCTTTACCGGGAATAGATGTCGCCTCAATTACCAGCGTGTCTCCGCCCATGCTTGTCCATGCAAGACCCACCGACATGCCGGGTTTATCCGCTGTTTTAATATCGTCCTCACGGAAAATCGGTTTGCCTAAATGTTTTTCTATCAATTTTTTATCGATATTAAAACGCATGGGATTTTCTTCGTTGTTTTCCTGCGCGTCTACAATCTGTTTCGCCAGTTTGCGGTGTATTTTGTCAAGATTTTTTTCAAAGTTGCGCACTCCCGCCTCTCGCGCGTAACAATTTGCTATATGCAATAGGCTGTCTTTTGTGTATTTAACCTGATTCTTTTTAAGTCCGTTTTTTTCAAGACTCTTTGGCAGTAGATAACGGTTAGCGATTTCCAGTTTTTCAGTGTCGATATAACCGGGAAGCTGAATAATTTCCATACGATCCATTAACGGGACGGGAATTGTATCGAGAGTATTCGCCGTAACGATAAAAAACACATTGGAAATATCAAAGGGCAAATCAAGGTAATGATCTCTAAAAGAATTATTTTGCTCTGGATCAAGCACTTCCAAAAGAGCGCTTGCGGGATCGCCCTGAAAACTCGCTCCCATTTTGTCGATTTCATCTATCATAAAAACAGGGTCTTTTGTCTTGACAATTTTCAGCCCTTGAATAATTTTCCCCGGCATCGCTCCGATATACGTGCGTCTGTGCCCCTTAATTTCAGCCTCATCCCTCATTCCGCCCACAGAAAACCGGAAAAACTGCTTACCCAGCGCCCTGGCGATTGATTTACCAACAGAAGTTTTTCCCACTCCGGGCGGACCTACAAGGCAGACAATAGAGCCTTTCGTATCTTTACGCAGTTTTCGCACCGCTAAATACTCAACAATTCGCAATTTTACATCTTTAAGTCCGTAATGATCTTCTTCCAAAATTTCCTGCGCTTTTTTAAGCTCAAATTCTTCGGGAGCGGGATCATTCCACGGGAGAGCGGCAATTACGTCCAGATAGTTGCGAGTAACGGTAAATTCTGCGGAATTAGGCTCCATCAGAGAAAATTTTTCCATCTCCTGCTCGACAACTTCTTTTACTTCGCCCTCAAACTTAAAAGCGTCAAATTTTTCTTTAAAACGCTGGTGGTCGGAGCTTTTAGCGTCCGTCGTCATACCTAATTCGGTCTTTATCGCTTTTAGTTCTTCCTTTAAGAAATAATCTCGCTGTGATTTTTCTATTTTCTCGTTTATTTCTCTTTGAATCTTTTTTTGAATACGCAAAAGTTCCTGTTCTTTTTTTATAAAAACCAAAACCTGTTCCATGCGTTTTCGCACATTCAGTATCTCAAGAATTTTTTGCTGTTCGGTTTTATCAATATTAAGAATACTCGCTATAAAATCCGCAATTTTTCCCGGGTGATCAATATTGATCATATTAAGCCGCATTTCTTCTGAAAACAGCGGACTGTTTTCGCTTATCTGTTTCATCTCGGAAAGAAGCGCGCGGGTAAGAGCTTTTACTTCCCTTGTGTTGTCTTCTTCTTCCTCAAGATACTCAACCACGGCGACAATAGGATTCGACGGATTAATCGTCTTTTTTACAGAGAACCTTTTTAATGTAGAAATAAATATGTTAACTCCGCCGTCGGGCAGATTAATTTTCTTTACTATTTTTGCGGCAGTCCCTACAGTGTATAAATCCGTAATTGACGGCGTTTCTGTTTCGTTTAACAACATAACAAGCCCGATAAGACCGTCGCCTGAATTGGCTTCTTCCACAACCTGCACATCGGCGGGATTGCCGATTATAATGGGTGTAAAAATCCCGGGAAAAATAGGACGCCCCAAGAGAGCGACAAGAGGCAATTTATGGGGAAGCAGTTGATCTATAGGTATTACAGATTGATCTGACATAAAATTAAATATAAATTTCTACCACGAACCCGCTATATAAACGCACGGCGTAGCCGTGTAGCTCAATTATGCCGCATAGCGTAGCACCAATAAATGCCGCCCAGTTTGCAATAAAGCAAGGTCACCTTTAGGTGACCGACAGTGCGCACGAACCAACACAAACAATTACTAGTTAGCGAGGTTCGTGGTAAATTTCTTAACCAATGCTATAAAAAGCTTTTTTGCCTGCGTATTGGCTTATACCCTGCAACTCGTCTTCAATTCTCATAAGTTGGTTGTATTTGCAAATACGATCTGTGCGGCTCATTGAACCTGTTTTAATCTGTCCGGTTTCAAGAGCGACAACAAGGTCGGCAATAAAACTGTCTTCTGTTTCGCCTGAGCGGTGGGAAACAATCGCGGTATAGTTCGCTTTCTTCGCCATTTCAACCGCTTCATAGGTTTCGGTTACAGTGCCAATCTGATTCACTTTAATCAAAATTGAGTTACATGCGCCCATGTTTATGCCTTTTTCAAGACGTTTGGTATTTGTAACAAAGAAATCGTCGCCGACAATCTGCACTTTGGAGCCGAGGCTCTTTGTCATTTTCACATAACCGTCCCAATCATCCTGATCAAGCGGGTCCTCAATTGAAATAATGGGATACTTGTTTATCCATTTTGTGTACATTTCGATCATTTCATCGGCGGAGAAAAGTTTATCGGGGTTTGATTTCCAGAATTTGTAGCCTTTCTTGCCGCCTTCCCCGAAAAGTTCGGAAGATGCGCAGTCCATGGCTATCGCTATCTGCTCGCCGGGTTTGTATCCTGCTTTTTCAATCGCTTTCATTATGTATTCAAGCGCTTCCTCGTTTCCGATGTCAGGCGCAAAACCGCCCTCGTCGCCTACCGCCGTATTTTTGCCTGCGGCATGAAGAATGTTTTTCAGGTTATGAAAAATTTCGGCTGTCCAGCGAACCGCTTCCCTAATGGAATCCGCGCCGACCGGCATGACCATAAATTCCTGAAAGTCAATTTTGTTGTCGGAGTGCTTGCCGCCGTTGATAATATTCGCCATTGGAACGGGCATAAGACTCGCATGGAAAGTGCCCAAATATTTGTAGAGCGGAACACCGAGGAATTCCGCAGCGGCGCGGGCAGTCGCCATTGATACGCCAAGGATAGCGTTAGCGCCGAGTTTGGCTTTGTTCTCTGTTCCGTCAAGTTCGATCATTGTTTTATCAATATCGACTTGTTCAAGAGCGTCCAGACCCATTAATTCAGGGGCGATAATGTTATTCACATTTTCAACCGCTTTTAACACGCCCTTGCCCAAATAACGGGCTTTGTCGCCGTCCCGAAGTTCCACCGCTTCATAATCGCCTGTAGACGCTCCACTGGGAACCGCCGCTCTGCCAAGAGAGCCGTCCTCAAGCATTACATCGACCTCTACGGTGGGATTTCCGCGCGAATCAAGGATTTCACGCGCCTCCACATATTCAATCAGACTCATTTTTTCCTCCATTTTCAAAAAGTATACTTTTATAGTGGGGTATTTTAGCGAATAAGTCAAGGTTTCCAGACCCCTATTCCCTATTCCTTAAAAAGCCTGTAAAATGAACACATTATATGTTATTTAAAGACTTTAACCTGCACCCCGATCTTCAAAAAGGCATTGATGAAGCCGGCTATGTAAACTGTATGCCCGTACAGGAGCAGGTACTGTCCCATGCCTTTGGCTCAGGCGGTCAGCCAAAGCAAGATTTGTACGTCCAATCCCAGACGGGGACAGGCAAAACCGCCGCTTATTTAATCGTTATTTTCCAAAGGATGTTAACAGAGGAAGCGCTATTCAAACGCAAGGCGCTCATCATGGCTCCGACAAGGGAACTTGCGGTACAGATTGACGAAGAAGCCAAAAAACTTTGCAAATATCTGCCGTTTAAAACCGGATGTTTTTACGGCGGCGTTGGTTACGCTCAGCAGGAAAAATTGCTAAAAGATAACGCGCAAATTATGGCGGGGACTCCCGGCAGGGTGCTCGACCTTAACAAATCAGGCACGATGAATTTGATGGAAATCTCATTCCTTGTTCTTGACGAAGCCGACCGTATGTTCGACATGGGTTTTTATCCCGATTTGCGAAAACTCATCAAAGTAGTACCCCCCGCCGACCGCAGACAAACAATGCTTTTCAGCGCGACATTAAACGCATGGGTAAAAAATCTCGCTTGGGAATACACAAAATCGCCTTTTGAAATCGAGATAAAACCCGAAATTGTCACCGTTGAGGAAATTACGCAGGTTCTCTACCATGTTCCGTCAGGCGATAAAATGACTCTACTCCTCGGCATCTTAAAAAACGAACAGCCCGAAAGCGCGATAATTTTTTGCAACACCAAAAAACACACCGAGATTGTAGCAAAGCGTCTTAAACTAAACGGATACTCATGCGAATTTATCATCGGCGATTTACCGCAGATAAAACGGTTAAAAATTATCAATGACGTAAAAGCCGGAAAAACAAAATTCCTTGTCGCCACCGACGTTGCGGCGCGCGGTCTTGATATTGAAAGCCTCGCAATGGTAATAAACTACGATCTTCCCGTTGAGGCCGAAAATTATGTCCACCGCATAGGCAGAACAGCGCGAGCGGGAAAAACAGGCAAGGCGATTACTCTTGCGAGCGAACAGGACGTATACGAGTTACCCGCCATTGAGCGTTACATCGGGAAAAAGATTCCGTCAGAGATTGCAATGCAGGAACATTACCATAACGACGCAAGCGCGGGCAAGTTTATTTCTATTGATAATTACGATGGAACTCGCACAGGCGGAACAAAATCGGCGGGTACAAGACGGGATAATTTTAAGCACGGCGATAAAAGGAAACCCGCTTCTTCAAAAACTTCAAATCAGAAATTTAATAAAGACAGAAGTTCCTCTAAAACGGAGCATAAAAATACAGAACATAAAAAGAAACCTGTTGAACATCAAGGTAAAAATCACGACCTTTCGCGCCTTACTATGGAAGAGCGAATGGCAATGTATAAAAAGAAATACTCAGGAGAAACAGGTAAGTCTCAACACGCTGAACATACAAACAAAAAACAATATCAACAAACAAAACACAAACATCAAAAGACGGGACACAAACAAACTGCCGATAAATCGGCTAACATTAAAACAGCTAACGCAAAACCGATGAATGAAAAAACAGCCGCCGTTAAACCGACTGGCGCTAAAAAAGGAATAATATCTAAACTAATAGGAATATTCAAGAAAAAATGATAACGGTTACAGATTTAAGCATAATCTTTGGAGAGCGGACGCTTTTTAAAGACGTAAATTTAAAATTCACTCCCGGAAACTGTTACGGGATAATCGGCGCGAACGGAGCGGGAAAATCGACTTTCCTAAAAATACTTTCTGGCGAAATAGAGCACGACAAGGGAGAAATCTCCGTCTCAAAAAATCAGCGTATGGCTGTTCTAAAACAGGATCACTTCGCTTTTGAAGAATACCCAGCTCTTGAAACAGTCATCATGGGTTACCCGAAACTCTACAAAGTGCAAAAAGACCGCGAAGCAATCTACGCTAAAGAAGATTTTACCGAAGAAGACGGTCTTCGCGCCAGCGAACTTGAAGCGGATTTCGCCGACTTAGGCGGCTGGGAAGCCGAAGCGCAGGCGGGACAGCTTCTTTCGGGACTCGGTCTTGACGAAGAAGATCACAGCCGTCTTATGGCGGAACTTGACGAGTCAAAAAAAGTACGAGTCCTTCTGGCGCAGGCGCTTTTCGGCAGTCCCGACATACTGCTCCTTGACGAACCGACAAACGGCTTAGACTTGGAATCAATCTCGTGGCTGGAAGATTTCCTGATTGATTTTCCCAACACGGTAATTGTCGTCTCGCACGATCGCCACTTTTTAAACGCAGTTTGTACAAATGTATGCGATATCGACTTTGGGAAAATCACTCCTTTTTCAGGCAACTACGATTTCTGGTATCAGATGAGCCAGATATTACAGCGTCAGGCGCGGGAACAGTTAAAAAAACGCGAAGACAAAGCGAAAGAATTAAAGGAGTTTATCCAAAGGTTTGCGTCTAACGCAAGCAAGAGCAGACAAGCGACAAGCCGCAAAAAAGTACTGGAAAAACTTGACCTTGATAATATTCCCGTAACAAGCCGAAAATTCCCATACGTCGGCTTTAAGCCGGATCGCGAAATAGGCAATAATGTTCTGCGCGTGGAAAAATTAAATTATTCCTTTGAAGGCAAATCCCTCTTAAAAGATTTTTCGCTAACGATAAACAAAAACGACAAAATAGCTTTTGTAGGTCTTGAACACTCATCCAAATCCGCGTTATTCGACATTATTTCAAATGTTAAGCAAGCGGAAAGCGGCGATTGTTATTGGGGACAGACCACGTCCTTTTCCTATTTCCCAAAAGACAACTCCTCTTTTTTTGACTCCGATTTATCAATTACAGACTGGTTAAGACAGTATTCCCCCGATCAGGACGAAACCTATGTCCGTAGTTTCCTAGGACGCATGCTCTTTTCGGGCGAAGAAGCCCTAAAGCCCGTAAACGTTCTTTCAGGCGGCGAAAAAGTGCGTTGTATGCTATCCAGAATGATGCTATCCGGCGCAAACGTCCTAATTCTTGACGAGCCGACCAATCATCTTGACCTTGAAGCGATAACCGCTCTAAACGATGGACTTACATCATTCCCCGGCGTCATACTTTTTAATTCTCACGACCACGAATTCATAAATTCAATAGCAAACCGAATCATCGAAATTCTGCCGCAAGGAGAAAGCCCTGAAAGCTACATAGACCGCATGATGACCTTCGACGACTATCTTACGGATTCAAATGTAAAAGAACTTCGCAGCGCAGCGTATCATCATGTGGAAAGGTTGCGGATTTAGGCATTTCCATTTTTTCTAACCGCCCTGATTAATAACAACGCTCCCAATACTGTCAGTATTATTCCAATCAAATCAAGCCATATTGGTTGAAACATTTTTTCCGAATATGCTGAATTAAATCCTTTTACGGGAAATAGTTCATTATATCTCATTGTTATTACACTCATCATATTATTAAATAAATGCATATATATACATAATATTATTGATTTTGTATTTATATACACCCATGCCAAAATTAATCCGATAATAAACGCTGTTACAAATTGCCAAGGATTTAAATGTATTATTCCAAAAAGTAAAGAACTTACTAAAATAGCTTTTTTATCAGAATAATTTTTTTTTAAAACCATTTAATAAAACGCCTCTAAAAAACATTTCTTCGGCAAATGCCGGTAAAATTCCAACTAATATTATTGAAATAATATACATCTGGTCTACTATTATCGTTTCAAATATATTTTGCAATACTCCGGGCATTGGAATTAAGTAATTAATAATATTATCTATTTCAGAAGACACAATTATAAATCCAAACATTAATATGATTATTGCCAACCAATGATCCAACGATACCTTATTAAATTTAAACACTTCATTAAATTTTTGTTTTGATTTTTTAAACCCAATAAAGATAACCAAGCTAAATGACAATAAATATAATACGGTAATACTTATCCCATAAGTTAATGATTCATTACTAATCCCAAATAAACCAAAAATAATTCCGGCAACTACGCCGGATAAAAGCTGGACGCCTAAAAACAACAGGCACAATAACACTGCGTTTTTTATTTTAGGATATGCTTTAACTTCATTTTCCACTATTACACCCTATCACTGAATATTAATATAGTATCTTTCCAAATACGCTATTCTTCGTCTTGCTTCGTTAAAGCGTTTGCTCTGCGGATACTCGTTTACAAGGCGGCGATAGTAGTCCAATGAAAGAAGTATATTCCTGCTTGGGCTGTTGGCTTCGTAATACTGCCCTAAAAGCCAGTAAACTTCATCGCTTCCGCCGGGATAATCCGTCATGAATTGATCGAGTAACGCTATTGCCTCAGGGATTTTCCCGCCGTCAAAATTTTCTTTGGCTTTTTGCGTAACTGTTTCCGGCGATAATGTTTCCTTTTTTTCCGCGGGAGTGTTTTCGCTTACACTTGGTTCTATTGCCTTTACAGGAGGTATCTGCGCTATTGGAGCGGCGGAAGAAGGCGGAACAGGAGAAACTATATTCGTTGACGGCGCGGGAGTTTTATCTTGAGTATTTGCCGACGGCGCGGGAGTAGTTCTTTGCGGAGCGGTTGTTTCAGTAGCAGGTTTCTGTTGCGACGCGGCACTCGGAGAAGTTGCAGCGCTTTGAGCGGGCGTTGATGTTTTTACCGGCTCTGTAGTTCCGATAGTCACAACAGGTTCGGAAACTGGTTTTGTACCGCTTCTTATTTGCGTCTCTTCAATCGGAGATGGCCAGCGAGGCTGTGCTACTACCTTACCGCGATCAACGGGCGAATTAAACCAACCGGCTCCAGCCGTGGGAGCGTCGCCAACTACTACCTGAACATGATCGTTTAAAATATAATCTCTTATAAAATCCTGTCTGTAAAATTTTAAAACATATGTTCCCGGCTCTTCCAGAGTAAAAATAAAAGTCTGCCCGTCTGAATCATTACGCCTGGAATTAAAAACTATTCCGCGCTGTGAGGTGATCTCTCCCAGATAAACCCATCCGTTTCCCCGGAAAGGAATCTCTACAATTTGCCCCGCTGTCGCGCGTACAATCCGCGAAAAAACAATTTCATTATCATTCGGCATTGTTCCCATTTGAAGTACAGACTCAATTCGCAAGGCGGGAGCGGAAGGACCGCCTGTTATGGAAGGCGAAGGGTCTTTTTTTGTTTGATCACTGTCGGAAGAAGCTGAGTCAGACGCATCGGATTTTTTTTCTTCCGCGGGCGGTTGTGCCGGCGGCGTCTGCTGTTGTGTTTGCGCGGGTGGAGTTTGCGGCTGAGCCTGCGCGGGCGGAGCTTGCGGCGGTGTTCGCGGCTGTGTCTGTGCGGGAGGTTGTTGCGGCGCCTGCGCCGGTGGTTGTCGCGGCGGTGTCTGCGCGGGCGGCGTTACTGCCGCAACTTCTTTCGCGGCAGAGTCAGTTTCCAAAGCAGATTTTTCATCTGCCGGTTTTTCCTTATCTGTCCCGGTTTGCGCTGTTTGCGCGTTAGGCGATCCTTCCTTACCGGCAACCGCTGAATCTTCAGTCGCGCTTTTTTTGTCGGCGGAAGCCTCTTCCGTTTTTTTAGCCACTTCTGTTGTTTGTTTTGCAGTATCGTTTGTCTTTTTGGCTTCCTCGCCTTTCTTTTTTGCCGATCCAGCGCAGGAAATCAATAAAAAGAATAAGACAGTAATAATAATTAAATTAATTTTTTTCATGGAACCCGCTCCAAATAATCATCTATGGAAGATTCTATTTTTTCACGCCATTGTTCTTCGCCGTTTTTTAAAGGGTCTTGCCAAAATTCCATCGCATTTTCTTCCGTCCAGCTTGCTCTCCTGTCGCGTTTTAAAAGCACGCCGGGAATATAATCGGGTTCGTCCGGTAAAAACAACTCTTCCGGGGGAATTGGGGCAATAATAACAGTTTCAGGAGGCTTGTCTTCTTTTTTTTCTCTATTGTCCGTCGTTTTCAGCGAAGCAATAACAGACAAGGTCAAAATTCCCGCAAAAATTACTGTACAAATAAGGGCAAGACTGCGTTTCTGTCCCTCGGTCAATTTCTGAAACTTATCCTTAACAAATTGAACAAATTTTTCCAATTTCCCCTCAATTTTTATTATAGCATAAAATAAAAACAGGTCAACTTGCCCTAATTACATATTTTTGATAAGCTTAATCATGAATGAACGGCTGGCTTCCCTGCTTAAAAAACACGATGAATTAACCCTTCTTATTCAAGACCCGTCTTTAGTTAAAGATCAAAATCGATACCGCGACGTAATGAAGGAACATTCCCATTTAAGCGAAATAGCGGAATTGCATAACAGCACAGAAGAACTTGAAAAACAAATTAACGATACTAAAGCTCTTATTCAGGAAGAAAAAGATCAGGAAATGAAGGATCTTGCCCGCGAAGAACTTAAAGAACTTGAAAATAAATATAATTCCGATAATGAAAAACTAAAATTCCTGCTTATTCCAAAAGACCCAATGGACGAGAAAAATATCATCATGGAAATACGCGCGGGAACAGGCGGCGAAGAAGCGGCGCTTTTTGCATCCGATCTTTACCGAATGTACTCGCGTTTTGCGGAATCAAAGAGTTGGAAGTTAGAGATAATGAACTCAAACGATACCGAACTTGGCGGCACAAAAGAAATTGTTTTTTCAATCAGCGGGAACAACGTATACGAGAATCTCCGTTATGAATCGGGGGTTCACAGAGTGCAGAGAGTTCCCGCTACGGAAGCTTCGGGCAGGATACATACTTCCGCCGTAACAGTGGCGGTCTTGCCGGAAGCCGACGAGACGGAAATTGATATAAAGCAGGAAGACCTTCGCATCGACGTAATGCGCGCGGGCGGTCCGGGAGGGCAGTGCGTAAACACTACAGATTCCGCTGTGCGCATAACGCACATTCCCACCGGGGTTACGGTACACTGTCAGGACGAGAAAAGCCAGATAAAAAACAAAGCTAAAGCTATGCGCATACTTAGGGCGCGTATTTACGAGATGGAAGAAGCAAAAGCCGCCGCGCAGAGAGCCGAGGCAAGAAAGAGTCAGGTAGGTTCAGGCGACCGATCCCAGAGAATCAGAACTTACAATTTTCCGCAAAATCGCCTAACGGATCACCGCATCAATCTTACGCTTTACAAACTTGATCTTATCATGCAAGGAGAAACGTCGGAACTTTTTGACGCGCTTAAACTTTCAGCAAAGGAAGATTTACTGCAAAGCAGCGCGTCGGATATGTCCGCAGATAATGAATAAAGGAGGATTAATATGTTAATCGGTGAAGCTATTGCGCAGGGAAGCGCAGACTTAAAATACGCCGGAATAAAAACCCCGGGACTGGACGCAAGTTTATTACTTGCGCACATTTTAAAAACCGATCGCACCAAACTTATGGCAAGAGAAACAGACGACCTTTCAGAAGAAGAAAGCGAATTATTTTGCGAATTTATTGAAAGAAGGGTAAAAGGCGAATGTACCGCGTATCTCATCGGTAAAAAAGAATTCAGAGGGTTAGAATTCGATATAAACCCATTTGTTCTAGTTCCAAGACCTGAGACCGAAACTCTTGTGGAAACCGCGATAGATATTATTCAAAATAAATTACAAGATAATTCTATTGCCAACATATTAGAACTTTGCACAGGAAGCGGAGCGGTTGCAATCTCCTTAAAAAACGAAATACACATTTGCGAAATAACAGCGACAGATATTTCATCTAACGCGTTAAAAACGGCGATACATAACGCTGAAAAACTCCTTGGCGACAATCACATTGATTTTTTTCAAGGTGATTTATATTCCGCCCTTCCCTCTCCATTGCCCGCGCCCTTCTCCTTAATCATTTCAAACCCGCCGTATATTTCCTCAGATGAAATACAAACCCTACCCATGGAAGTTCAGAATGAACCGCGCCTGGCGTTAGACGGCGGAGCTTCCGGACTGGAAATAATAACGCTTATAATAAAAAAAGCTCCGGATTATTTAAAACAAAACGGATATTTATTATTGGAAGCCGATCCCCGGCAAATGAAACAGATAACAGTTTTACTTGAAAAAAACAAATTTAAAAACATACAATTATACAAAGATCTCGACGGATCAAACAGGATTATCGGAGGCAGATTTGAAAAATAAAAAAAAAATACTTTTCTTCTTACTTGTATTTTTTATTTTTTCATGTCAATCTCAACCTAAATCTACATCATCAACAAAACCTGAAACCGAAAAAGACACAAAGCAGACATATTACAGCATTAATTTTATTGCGGCCGGAGACAATTTATTTCATGAATCACTGCTTAATTCACAATTTAAAAACGGAGTTTATGATTTTTCACCTATTTATACTGAAATAAAAAGCATAATTCAAAACGCCGATCTTGCGTTTATAAATCAGGAAACGCCTATGGCCGGCGAAAATTTTGGTTACTCAGGATACCCCGCATTTAATTCTCCGCAATCGCTCGCGAAAACACATTTAGACACAGGCTTTGACATTGTAAATCTCGCGAACAATCACGCAATGGATAAAGGAGCCGACGGTCTTTACGCCACTCTTGATTATTTAAACACAATAAAAGAATTTACGGTTATCGGCGCTCGCAAAGAAGGACCAAGCGCGCGCATTATAACAAAAAACAATATCACTCTTGGATTTTTATCTTATACATACGGACTTAACGGCAATACTCTCCCCAAAGACAATCCAAACCTTGTCTCTTTGATAAGCAGAAAAATAATAGAAGAAGAAGTCGCTTCTCTGCGTCCGTTATGCGACTTTTTAATTGTCTCCATGCATTGGGGCGATGAATACATGCTCCAGCCAAATAAAACTCAGATTGATCTTGCCGTTTTTCTTGCCAATTTAAATGTAGACCTTATCATAGGACATCACCCGCATGTTTTACAACGAGTAGAAACACTAAAGCGTCCCGACGGGAAAGAAACCATCTGCTACTATTCGCTTGGAAATTTTGTCTCTCACCAGAGAGAAAGGGAGAGAATAATCGGCGCTCTTCTAGCGTTAACTTTTGTAAAACAACTTACAGGAGAACTTTCCATTATTAATTACGGAATAATACCCGTAATAACTCACTACGACAGAGCTTTTTCAAACACAAAAATATACCCGCTATATTCATATACAGATGAATTATTAAATAGGCACGCCCTAAAAAATTTTGAAAACGGACTTTCCTTTGATTTTTTTAACGGAGTAACGGATAGATTGAACGCGCAAATTTTTAAGGGTGCACCATTTATGGGGAAATAAATTTATTATATAGGTAGCAAGATGTATGCCTAAAGATTTTGTTCAGTAGGCAGGCAAAACTGCGTACTGGACTTAATATTGTCAGTAGTGCTGATAAAAGAACTAAAAGAGTTAAAGTAGAAACTGAAGACAATGAAGGGTGGTTAAATACAAATTCTATATCCATTGTTAATTCTGAAGTGTTACCTGATGAAATAATCAAAAATGAATGGACAAACAGTTAATGCGTAAGAAATAAAACGTCTCTTTTAATTTTCTGTTTCTTCAATTTCGGTAAAACCGCTTATTATGTCGCATATTTCGGATAAAATTTCGTTTGGTATCTTTTCAATAAATTTGGCGTTTCGTGCGGTTAAATCAAGGGCTTTTACTTGATCGGTCATAACAACGCCTGTTGTTGTCGTTCTATCATCAAGTTTAATGTGTATGGCTATGTTTCTGTCTGTGTTGGTAACAGGACATACTAATGCAACGCCTCGGGCGAAATTATTAAAACTGGCATTGCTTACAACAACGGCAGGGCGGTGTCCTTGCTGTTCATGCCCTTTGGTCGGAGTGAAATCCATTGTAATTATATCGCCCTGTTGTGGGTTATAAGCCATTAGAGCAGTTCTCTTCCTACGGGTTTCCCTGTGTCCCATTCTTCGGTCTTGTAATTGCCGCTGTAGTTTTTAAGGCGTTCTTTGAGGGGTATGTGTTTATGTGCTGTTTTTTGTTGAAACGGAAGTCCTTGTTCAATAAGACATTGCTGAAAAAATATATTAACGGCTGTGTTGATATTCATTCCGAGCCTGTTATACAGTTTTTCAATGTCATGTTTTACATTTTCGTCTATATTTACCGCCATCTGTATCATATATTTCTCCCTTTTCTTATTATATCATAACCTACAGACGCTTGCAAGCCATCACAAAATATGTGGCAAGATGTATGCCTAAAGATTTTGTTCCGTAGGCAGGCAAAACTGCGTGCTGGAAAAACTCTGGGGGAACGCCGCCTACGGAGCCCCTTGCAGGGTCTCCTCCGTCTAAGAACCCCAGAAAATGTTTTTCCATCACGCATTTTGCCCTGCCTGCGCTACATTATTGGGCATACATCTTTACCGCTCTTGAAGAATGAAATATGGTTGGCATTAATCAATGTTATGTGTACTAAATTCTTATATTTCCATATTCAAGAAAATCTTTTTTTAATAATTTATAATCTTTTATTGTTATTCCATACTTGTCATAACTTGCTTTATAATTTGAAGGTAATTCATCAGCAAGAGTTCTGTTACCATATTCATTGTTTGTTTCATTCATATATACAACTTGATTTATTTTCCTATATTTCTTAAATCTTCGTTTATCTAAACGATATTTTTCTATCAATATTTTAACAGCTTCTTTTCCCAATTCTTTATCGCCAAAATAATCTTCATACTGTAAATGATTAATAAATCTAAACCCTTCTACATTTAATAATTCTTTCAATACTTTGCTGCTTTCATAATATAAATCTATTTTCTTGTCTCCATTTATATCCTGTATACATTCATATAATAATTGTTGTATTCTTGGAAATATAATATTCAAATATTTTAGATATAAATTATTGCTTATTTTTTTCATAAGCCTGTCTGCAATTCCGTCTAAACGATATTTACTGTTATGTTTTCCGTCTACCTTTATCATTACCGCACGTCTTTTAATATAATCCGACACGCTTCCGACCTTGTTCAAACTTATAACACACGCAGGATAATTCTCTATGTTTCCTACTTTTCCAAATGTAGCGTCTTTTATTATTTTATCGCTGTGCATATCATAACGTGATCTATCAAGATCATCGATATATAACGGCAATCCTTTATAACTTAACCGTAAATCCCTTATACTGGTTTCAGTAAAATATTCTTTTGGAATTTCGTTATTTTTCTTAAACATCATTTTTAATATAAATCTGACTACCGATGATTTACCTGTACCGCTGTCTCCGTACAATATAGCAAATAATTGATAACCGTCTTCCGCTTTATTAGTATCTCCTCTTTTTAAATATATGTTTCTAAAATAACACATAAAAGGGGATACAAACATATAATTAAGTAACTTAAAGTAATTTCGTTTTATTTGATCAACATCTCCAATAAATTCATATTTCCCAAACCCTTCAAAATATTCTCTTAAAATATCAATATCTTCCTTAACTTTTTCTTCATCGTATTTTCCCAATATACCAGTTCCATTCAAATATATTTCTTTATTTTCAAAATCTATTTCTAAATTATTAAGTTTACGTCCTTCTTTAACTTCATTTTCTTCAACTATAATCTGCCTGTTTTTTATCCTTATTAAATCATCAGGTGTTATCCATTTCTTACCATCTTTTAAATGAGTATCATCAGGTGTAATATATTTTTCCAATTCTACCATTTGCCGTTGAATATCATAAAACATATCTACTTCTGTTTTATCTTCTACGTTTTTAGTAACGTCAAGTACAAATAAATTTTTTGTTTTAATTACATTGCTTATCGGCAATTCGTCAAGTTTTATTTCGTCTTTATCGTATTTTACCGCTTCCTCCAGTATTGGGCGTGCTTCATTTACATTTTCAGATACAGTTTTGAATAATGTTTTGAAATCTTGAATGCATTTTTCATCATTATCTATCTTAAAATTAATTTCGTTTTGCTGCCCTGAAAATCCTTTTACAGTCATATTAGAAGAACCGCAAATTACTCTGCTTTTATTATCCCCTTCACATATAAATAATTTTCCGTGACTTAATTTCTGACTTACAAATAATTTTAGTTTTTTATCATAAAACATTTTGTACACAATATCTTCATTTTTTGTTAAATATGGTTTTAACATTTCAATAGTAAATTTTTCTACGGCAAAAATATTTATAATTTCATTTCCTAATACCCTTTCGCTTCCTAATATTATTTCCGCATATTCAAAATAAGGCAAAATACTCGCAAGAAATCCTATATCACATGAATAAGTCATTCCATACAATGTTTTATAGCCGTCGAATAAATCATGTTTAGATATATTTTCTTTTTTGTTGTATTTAGTATCGAATATCGTCAATACTTGAGCGTCATCAACACCAAATAAATCATTATCTTTTATTGCCATAATATAAACTTCCTAATTTCTTTATGACATAAAGAAAATGTAGTGACAAGTATTAAAACGTGGCTTTTTCATTTTATTACCTTTTAGAATACTGATTCCTGTTCTGCTTTTATTTTTTCATAATTTTGCGAATAATATTCTATTGTAAGGTACCCAGTAGAGGAATCTGTCGCTTGTGCCTCAACATATATAGCTAATATTTCCGGTGGCAATTTTGAACCTTCCTTTTTCCCCCAACTAGCCATTAGTACCCTCTCATCTATTGATAAAGCAAACATATAATAATCAGGTTTATTACTCCAATAACTTCCTTTTATCGCAAAATCTTCTTTCTTATATTTTCCATACGTTTTTTCAACAGTTGATACAAGGTCATTAAAACGTGATTTTAAAGCTGTTCCTTGTGCGTTTGAATTTATATCTTTACTAATCGCCTTAATTAAATAAACTCCATATTTTGGACTAATACATACAACATATGCTTCAAATAGTTCATGTGTATTTGGTGGAGTTATTAAATAATAATCACTTTCTATTTTTTCTGGCTCTGTCTTGCTTATCTGTTTTACCTGTTCAAGCGTCATACCAAATTCAATACCAAAAGGACCGCTGAAAGCGGAAGTTACATTAAGGAGAAAAATAATAATAAATAAGCCTAATATTTTATATTTCATAAATTTCATTGCTCTATTTAATGTCTATTTTATCTTATGAACTATAGGTATGTAAACTATAAACTAGGGGAAAATATCTAACTTATGAAGCAAAAAACACTAATTTTAAGAATGCTAAAAAATGTATGCCCAATAAAGTAATAAGTACTCACTGCTTCACAGTTAAATCATTCTCTAATTAATGAATAAATTACATGGGCGAGTGCGGAAACCCACAGATGCGACTTAGGCGTGCTTTCAAAAATGCCACGTCAAAGCGTCCATCAAAACATTCCAATAATGCCAAATAAAAACGTGCGGCTATTCAACCCTCGCCACTCCAGGAGCAGCTGGGGGTTTCCGCACACGCTCACGGAATTAAATTAATAAAATAAAAAATATTTTATCTTTAGTATTCGTTGTTATTTTCATTAAGCTTCCGCCGCAGGCACTTCTGTTTTCGCCTCTTCCGCAGAAGCCGCCGATTCAACAACAGGCAGTTTCTTCGTCCCGTTCTTTATCGCAGCTTTGCAAGTTTTGCAAATTTTGAATTTCTGCCCGCCGGCTTCCATCTCAAAAAGAACCTTGATATTCTTTCTTTTGCAAATAGGACACTCGCCTCTGCCGTGAGCGTATAATTCTCTAAGACTTTGACCTCTATGTGGTTTAGACATTTATTTCCCCTTCTTTCCGTCTTTGGCGGGCTTGCTTTCTTTCG
>Ga0268262_10001938_pt1 | contig 24586 bp, 24 predicted proteins | sample TergutNc150P3_FD_190354 | JGI IMG/M metagenome (GOLD analysis project Ga0268262, IMG submission 190354) | Nasutitermes corniger P3 segment gut microbial community from laboratory colony in Florida, USA - Nc150 P3 (SPAdes) (version 2) | ecosystem: Host-associated > Arthropoda: Insects >...
CGGCAATGTTCTTTCCGTCGGGCAGAACCGCGCCGTGATTGTCGCGGAAGGGGACATTGTTACGCGCTTCAGCGATGTCGCGGGCGTTGACGAGGCAAAAGAGGAACTTTTTGAAGTTGTCGATTTTCTGAAAAACCCCCAGAAGTACAAAGATATAGGCGGAAAGATCCCTAAGGGCGTACTCCTTGTAGGTCCTCCGGGAACAGGAAAAACCCTGTTGGCGCGGGCGGTAGCGGGGGAAGCGGGAGTTTCTTTCTTCCGCATGAGCGGAGCGGACTTTGTGGAAATGTTTGTAGGCGTTGGCGCCGCCCGTGTAAGGGATTTATTCAAACAGGCAAGGACCAAAGCGCCATGTATTGTTTTTATTGATGAATTGGACGCAATAGGCAAGAGCAGGATAAACAGCATTTCCGGCGGCAACGACGAGCGCGAACAGACGCTTAACCAGCTCTTGGTTGAAATGGACGGTTTTGACAACGCGGGCGGGCTTATCGTTCTCGCTGCTACAAACCGCCCCGACGTGCTGGATCCCGCGCTTCTGCGTCCCGGCCGCTTCGACAGGCAGGTGCTTGTAGACAAGCCCGACGTTAAGGGCAGGGAAGCGATTTTAAAAATTCACTCAAAAAATATTGCGGGTATCTCCACTATTGATCTTGAAGTTGTCGCCCGAATTACATCCGGTTTTTCCGGGGCCGATCTTGCTAACATTGTAAATGAAGCCGCTCTTTTGGCGGTAAGAGCCGGGCGGAAAATGGTGGCGCAGCGTGATTTTGACGAGGCTATAGAAAAAACCGTAGCCGGTTTGCAGAAAAAAACAAGGGTTATCAAGGAAGAGGAAAGAAGGCTTACCGCCTACCACGAAGCCGGCCACGCGATGGTCGCCGCCTTTACGCCTAACGCCGACCCTGTTCAGAAAATTTCGATTATTCCGCGCGGGTTCGCGCTAGGCTACACTTTGCAGCTTCCTCTGGAAGACCGCTACACGGTTACAAAGTCCGACCTTTTGGGAAGGATAGACATACTCCTTGGCGGGCGCATTGCCGAAGAAATGATTTCAGGCGAATATTCCACCGGAGCGTCCAATGATCTTACCAAGGCGACGGACATCGCCCGCAAGATGATTACCGATTACGGCATGAGCGACCGCTTCCGCAATGTCGCGCTTACTTCGCGCGGCATTAGCATGACAGGGCAGGAACGCAATGAGCCGTCTTTTCAGCGCGAATACGCGGAAAGCACCCAGCAGTATATTGACGAGGAAGTCGCGCGGATTATCGATATTGAATACTCAAAGGCAAGGAAAATACTGACGGAAAGGCGCGATATTTTGGACAGCGTTTCCGCCGCGCTTTTGGAAAAAGAAACCCTGGACGAAAAAGAATTTAAGAGTTTGCTGGGGCTTACTTCCGCCAATATACTCGCGTAAACAAGATAAACACGGTCCACATCTCAAGACGGCCGGCGAGCATTACAAATGAAAAAAGCCACTTAATATGATCGGCAAAAATACTGTAATTGTGTCCGGGGCCTATCGCTCCGAAGCCCACCCCTATATTTCCGGTAATTGAAAGAGCGGCGCTCAACGAAGAAAAAAGGTCGATTCCCGAAGCCGCTGTAATTAGCGTTACTATCATAATTACGAACAGATACATGAAGATAAAACCCGAGACCCCGTATACTATGTCGTTGCGCCCTACGCGGTTGTTTATCTGTATCCTGAAGATTCCCTGGGGGTAAAGCATACGCTGCGTTTCATTTTTTATCTGTTTCCAAAGAATGACATGGCGTATAACTTTAATGCCTCCCGCCGTGGAACCGGAACAGCCGCCCACAAACATCAGAATAAAAAGAACCATTTTGGCAAGGGAAGGCCATTGTTCATAGTTTACGGTTGTATTGCCGGCGGTGGATAGGACAGACGCGCTCTGAAATGACGCGTGACGGAACGCGCTTGAAACAGAACCGTAATAAGGCACAAGCGAAACAGTGATAATTATCGCGGCAACGGCGAAAATGCCAAGATAGGCTTTAAGTTCTATATTATTTTTAATTTCCGAAAATTTTCTCTGAAGTATGCGGCAATAAAGGTTGAAGTTAATCCCGGCAAGAAGCAGGAATACCGTAGTAACGCCGTCGATAAACGGAGAATCCCACGCTTCGATTCCCTTGTTTCTTACATTTATTCCGCCTGTAGCCATAGCCGTTAAACTTTGGCAGACGGCCTCAAACCAATTCATCCCTCCTATAAGATAAAGAACAAAAAGTATAAATGTTAAAACACAGTAAACCAAAAACAAAAGTTTTGCCGTAACGGTAATTTTTGGGGTTATTTTTTCTTTTTCCGGCCCTGTTTCCTCCGCTTTGATTAATTGAAAACCGCCGACCCCAAGGAGGGGGAGCAGCGCCACGGAGACAAGAATTATCCCTATGCCGCCGAACCAGTGTGCTATGCTTCGCCAAAGAAGGAGAGAGCCGGGCAGGGCTTCGATATTGACTATTGTTGTCGCGCCCGTAGTCGCGAAAGTGCACGCGCTCTCAAAAAATGAGTCCGTAAAATTCAGACCCCATAGATAAAAAGGAACCGCTCCGGCAAAACTTGCCAAAACCCATACAGCAAAGACTATCAAAAAACCGTCTCTCGCGTTCAGGTTAAGTTTCTTCTTTTGCAAAGATAAAAAACTTGTCAACGCCAGAATAATAATTACCAGCATTACCAACGCGAAAGAAAAGATCATTTTTTCTTCGCCCGAAACTATCGCCATGATAAGCGGGAAAAGCATTATTACTGGAATAAAGCCCAGAATGGCCAATAACAGCCGTACAAGGATAAAAAATTTATTTTGGCGTTTTTGCGGTTCTGTCATTTTCGCTTAAATACTCCCGAAAAAATAACAAGTAACGCCCATAGTTCCAGCCTGCCCATTATCATCACAAGGCAGAGTCCCCATTTAACAAAGGCCGGAAAATCCGAGGCCGGAAGTCCGAGTCCTGCGTTCCCCAGACAGACCAGCGCGGTTTTAAGCGAGTCAAAGACACCGGCGCCGCTTAAACTTACCAGCATGGCCGTTAAAAAGAGAATCAGAAAATAAAGGAAAATAAAACCCGCCGCCGTATGAACCGCTTTTTTATTTCCGCTTTTGCCGTTAAGCGGGATGTCAAATATGCCGCGCGGATAGATAAAACGCTTCATTTCGTTCGCCATTTGTTTGGAAAGAACCACATGGCGGATAACCTTAATCCCGGCTGCCGCGGAACCTGAACAGCCGCCTATCAACAAAAGAAAAAATATTACCCCCTGCGCGGCGGAAGGCCAGTAGTTATAATCCGCGTTAAAAAAACCGCAGGTGCTGATTGTTGAAGTAACATGGAAAAAAGCCCGCCGAATTGCCGTTGAAAAGAGCATGGTGTTAGACGAACTTTGAAAAAATAACGCGGCGGTAACAATCGCCGCCGCAATCAAAATTATTCCGGCATATACCTTTGTTTCCGTATTGCGGATAATGTCGTCCGATTTTCTGAAAAAAAGCCGCCAGACAAGAAATAAGTTAATACCGGAAAGAAACATGAAGAACGCGCAGATCCACTCCGCCGCCGCGTTGTTGTAATACGCGATACCGCTGTTCCTGATACTGAACCCGCCCGTGGACATGGTAGACATTGAGTGGGTTAAAGCGTCAAACCAATTCATGCCGAAGATTGCAAGCAAAATGAATTGAAGAGCGGTAAGGGCGGCATAGAATGATAAAAGGATGCGGATAATTTCTTTTTTTTGAACGCGAAAACTTCCGGTAACAAGAAGCAATATTCCCATGCCGCCCAGCCATTGGGTAAGCGCGCGCCAGAATAAAAGTACGTTTGGCAGGGCTTCGATATTTTTTAAGACAGTCGCGCCCGTGGTTGTAAAGCCGGATATGCTTTCAAAAACCGCGTCCGTAAAATTTGGGATAAAGCCGGAGAAATAAAAAGGGAGCGCGCCAAGAACAGAAACAACGAGTAATGTAAAAAAAACAAGCGAAAATTGTTTTTTCATTTTACTGCTTCGAGCGCCAATACCTTTCTATCTCGGAATGGCTGTCTACATTGGCGATTACGACAATACGGTCGCCTTCCTTGAATATATAATCGCCTTTTGGAATAAAAGATACCCCGTCCCTGTTTACAAGAAGAAGAAGGCCGCCCTCCGAAAGTTTGAACGCCGAAATCGGCTTGTCAATAACAGGAGCGTCCTTTTCGATTTCAGCTTCGATTAAATCAATGTTTTCGTATCCCAAAGAATGAACTTCCTTAACGTTACTGCCCATAAGATGGGAAAGAATGGAGTCTACCACTACGGACATCATCGGGATCACCACGTCTACGCCCAAGTGCCGCGCCATTGCCGCGTGGCCGGAACCGTTAACAATGGCGATAGTCCGCCTGATGCCTTTGGATTTCATGTATACGGCCGTAATGATATTCAGTTCATCGTCGGATGTCGCGGTAATAAGGCAGTCAAGTCCGCTTAATTCCTCGTAGGATGCGAAGCTTTCGTCGGAAATATCCTCATGCAGAACCAGCGCGGAAGGGAAGCGCGCGGCAAGTTTATAGCACATTTTGGAATCATGATCAAAAAAAACTACGCTGTGGTTTTTTGTGTTTTTATTTTTAATGCTTTGATAAATAATGCTGTCTTTTTCCAGCAGCCCTTCCGCAATCAACATGCCGACCTTACTGCCTCCCGCGATGCCGATCTTGCGGATGGGCTTTTGGGTATCTCCCGCCAGCTTGTAAATTTCAGGCAGCTTTTTGTTATCCGCAAGAACATGAATACGGTCCCCGTGTATTAATTCGGTTGAACCGGACGGAAGCATAACCTCGTTTTCGTGTTCCACCAAAGTTACAAGGCTTTCGTGCTTTACAAGTTTCCGGTAATCCTTAAGGACAAGGCCGTCCATCGCGCTGCCTTTTACAATTTCAATTGAGCCGAGTTCGTAGGGCGTGTCGGAAAAAGAAACAATGTCCCCTATTACGCCGTGTTCAATCGCCTTGATTATTGAGCACGCGGCTTCCATGCCCGGGTGTATAAAATGATCGATGCCCAAAAATCGTCCGCCTTCCGGCCGGATAAGCTGCATATAATCATCGTTATAAACTCTGGCAATTTTTATCAATTTTTTATTTTCACTTATAAAAGAAGATGCAAGTCCGCAGATGATCATGTTAAATTCATCGGAGCCTGTAACGCAGATCAGAGCGTCGGCTTTTTCGATTCCCGCTTCTATTAATACTTTTACATTGTTGGCGTTGTTGTGAATTACCATGCAGTCAAAGCGGTTGGAAACATGTTTGGCGCGGTCTTCGTTTGCCTCTATCAGCGATACGTCGTGTTTTTCCTGAATGAGGAATTTTGCTAACTGTGCGCCGGTGTTTCCCGCGCCGGCAATAACGATACGCATTTGTTTCTTACAATGTCAGCTGCTTTACCGCGAAATGAACTGTTTCCTTAAATTCATTAAGATTTTTTCGTTTAATGACTACCAGTTGAAAAATAGCCGTCTCTATAAAACTGTAAAGGTAATCATTGGCGGACTTTATCTTTATTTTTTTCAGTTCGCCTTTTTTTACGCCTTCGATATACATTGAAGACAGCATATGCCGTAATTTTATGGTTCTGCGCCGGATACGGTCTTCCGGAAGATCGCCTTTTTTTGTAAGATGCATAAGGTAATCAAGCAAGACAGAAAGCAGCTGTTTATTTTGTTCCAGTATTCTAAAGATAGTAAGAAGCACCTTGTTTATTTTTTCTTCGCTGTTCAGGGAATTATCGTGACAAATGGAATTGATAATTTTTTCAACTTCCAAAAGCAGCTGTTTTATGCTGTAGATAAAAATTTCCCTTTTATCTTTAAAATAAAGGTAGATGATCGTTCTCTTTATGCCGCAGTGATCCGCGATTTTCTGGAAGGTCGCGTTCGCGAACCCTTCTTTCATAAAAATAGACAGAGCGCTGTCAAGTATTTTTTTTCGCCGTTTATCATGCTCAACTACAATAGCCACTTTTTTTCTCCTTTATATTATTATATCACATCATATTGATAAAAGAATGAGGGAATTGCGCCGTTGCTGATCTCCCTGCAGGAGTCCGCTTTTTTGCCGAAAAAGCTTTCAAAACCGCTGTGATCGGTAATAACCGCGAGTTTCCAGCCCGAAAACCGCTCTGTAAGTCCGCCCATTTCCCTGTAAATTTGCTCGGATTGGGATTGATCCCCCAGCCTTTTGCCGTACGGAGGATTGGTAAGCAAAAAGCCCGGATCTTCGAATGTACAGCGGGCTTCCTTCATAGGCATGGTTTTAAGGCCCATTGCCGCCTTGTCGTTTGCCGCGCGAGTTCCCTTTTGCGGCTCCCTGCCCTCTGCAATGTCGCGCAGGCGGGCGGCATTGGACGCGGCGATGGACACGGAGCGGCTGTCTTCATCGCTGCCGGCAATTCTTACAAGACGGCCAAAGTCGATTTTGCTTCGGTACTCTTCGCGGACAGACTTTTCCGTCTTGCCGTCCGCGATGAGCAAATCCTCAATGGCGAAGCGCCTGCCAAGACCGGGCGCCATATCCCACGCGTACATAAGCGCCTCGATTAAAATTGTGCCCGACCCGCAAAAAGGATCGTAAAGCGGAAACTTCCGCTTCCAGCCCGACAATAACAAAATGGAAGCCGCGGTCGTCTCTCTCAGCGGCGCAGCGCCTCCTTCGTTCCTGTAGCCCCGTTTGAACAGCGGATCCCCGCTTAAGTCCACAAGCAGCGAAACCATGTCTTTCTCGACATAAACCCTTACTTCGGCAATCTTACCGTCTTCGGGCAGCCTGTTAACCTTATACTTCCCGCAAAGCCGCTGCGCCGCCGCCTTGTGAACCACAGACTGTATACTGGTCTCCGCTTTCAATTGAGAGCGGTTGGACCGCACTTTTGCGACTTTAAGCCCCAAGCCTTTCGGCACAATCTTTTCCCACTGCGCGCTTAGAGTTCCCTCGAAAAGCGCGTCAAAATCGGCGGCGTTAAAGCGGGCGGCTTCCAGCAGCACGCGGTCGGCGGCGCGAAGCCCGATTAAAGCCCGGTACAATCCGGCTGTATCGGCGTGGAATCTCACTTTGCCATATAGTGATTCTTCAACTTTAAGGTTCATTTTTCGCAGTTCGTTTGAAACTGCTTTTTCCGCTCCTGCGGCGCAAAGCGCTACGGCGGGTTGGGTGGTTTTCATTTGGTTAGTATATCATATCAAATCAAATATTTCAAAAAAAGTATTGACTTTTCTTATCCGTTTTATTATTTTTAATCTATAAGCATTATTTTAAAATACTGTATGTTAAATTCCGTTTCTATGAGCAAAAAATGAAAAACATTCGCAAAACCATAATGGTCTGTTGATTGGAGGTAGAGAAAATGAAAATCAAGATGAATGTATTAAACTTTTTCATTGTTGGCCTAATAATTATGATTTTAGGCTGCAATTCCGAACCTGATAAGTTCGATCCTGATAAGAAGGAAAAAATAACTTTAGGTGAAATAATATTTTCACCTAAACCAACAACAGACAGGATTGATACAAAAAACAAGGAATATATAAAAATTTCCTGTAAAACCTCTGATAATAGAAACAATGAAATTTTTTATTATACTTTAGATGGCTCAGATCCAACTGAAGATTCAAGTTCTTGGAATAGAACAGATGAAATACCGCAAGATTTTTATTTCAATGATTACATCAAAAATATAAAAGTTTTAGCTGTTTACAATGACAGTGGGCATAAAATATTTAAAACCGGTGAAGCTAATTACAATTTTAAATACTTAAGATCAGATTACTCATCCTATTCTTCGCCAATTGAAATACAAATGGATAAAGGGTATTATGATTACGGGTACTTTACAAGTCCGCTTGGATCTGATATTGATTTATCTTATTTTAAACCTAGTCAAGCCGGCAAGTTTAAAATTAATGTTAGTGTAGATCTAGGAGGAAAATTAGAGGTCAGTAAAAATCTTGAAAAAATTAAAGAAGGTATTTCTTATTTGGAAACAATTGATGTTGAAGAAACAGATATTATAAGAATATATATTAAGCAAGGAAAATTTTATCAACTTATTAAGGATAGACCCAACTGGGAGTATGAAATATCCTTAGAATAAAAATTTCATTATTATTTATTTTTTCGTAATTAAAACGCCGCGTTTACCCCAAAATCAAAATACCAGGGGTTCCCTTTCCTGTTAATATAATCAGAAAATTTCCACGCTCCAAAAAAATACGGTTCTATTGATAATGGATATTTAAAAACCGGTAAAACGGAAGTCTTCATCACAAGTTTTAATCCTAAAGACTGGACAAGATGAAATTTGTTTAATTCAATTCCGGGGGCGTCGGGATTGCCGGCGGCGTCGTAAATTTGATTCCTTACTGAAAGACTTCCGGAAATTCTGTTGAAGTAAAGATGAGAAAGATTTTTCTGTATCTCAAAAGAAAATATGCCAACGGCAATATTGGCGCCGCCAAGCCAGAAAAGATCAAGGCCTGAAGGATGGGAGTACTCTTTCATGGCAAGCTCCTCAATTGACGACGAGCCGAAAGTGTTTGACTCGCCGTGCAGATCCATTCCGCCCTTGTCATAAGCGCCGAAAAGGGTAAAGGACAGGGGGAATCTGGTTTTTGTGCTTGCGGAAAAAATCATGTTAACGCGCGGCTCAAAATTGTCCGTAAGGCTTGCGCCTGTAAATTGTAAACTTAACCTGCGGTACGATAAGACAAAACCTGTTTGTATAAAGAAGCCGCTTCCTGTTTCTTCCCATTCGTAAGCGCTCTTTCCGTCTTCATAACGCGCGTTACGCGTATAACCGCCGCCAAGTATAAATTGATTGTTCCATTGATCCCCTATCAGGTTTATACTGCCTAAAATACCAGCGTTTGTATGCCTTTTTATCTTTTTTCCGGATTCCGTTACTTTGTCGGAAAAATTTATTGAAAGTGGAAAACCCAGGCCGGTATTTTGCCAGACAAACTGGTCTATCATCGCCATTTTATAGGGAACATCGGCATAAGCTACTAAATAAATCAGGTTTCTGTCGGTTGGATCCGCCATTATTGTAATGATGCCGCCGCCCTCCAACCTGGAAGAAAAAACATCGTCTTCGTCTTTTTGCCTGATCAAGGGCAGAGGAAACCATAACTTAAGCGGATTTATATAACGAAGTCCGATATAAGGTTTAGAAGGGCCTTCATAAGGCGGAACAGAAGCCGTTTTTTTATCTTCACTTTCCTGTTTGGTTAACCGCAAGTCTATCCTGTTTCCGGAAACGGAGCCGGCAGGTTCGGGAAAGCGTAAAAGGCTGTTACGCGAAACAAACGTAGCAAGATAGTAGACTTCTCCGTTCGCGCAGACCGGGCTGAAAACCCCGCCTGAAAATTCCCTGCCGCTTAAAACCGCCTGCATAGCCTCAAGATCAATAATACCGAGTTTGTACATGCGGTCGTCCGAATTGTAACTAAAAAAAAGTTTTCCTTCCGAAACGCCTAAATCCCGCATGTATGCCCAGTATTTATTGTCGTCCGTTATGTTTTCTATCTTAAAAAGCTCCCGCGAAACATAATTGTAAAGCCATAACTCCCTTTTTCCTTCGATTGCCGCGATAAAGGCAATACGGTCATTATCAACAGCCTGGGGGCCGGAAAACATAAGGGCTTCGTTTCCCTTAAAAAGAACTTCGCTTTCGCCGTTAAAGTTTTCGTAAACAATACAGTTATTATGCAGTTCCGAACGAAGCCCTATAACCCCATCCCGGAAATAACGAGCCTTGTAAAGTCCTTTGTAATCCCTGCCTGTTTTTCGCCCGTTATCCGCTCTGTGTTCGGTAACAACGGCAAAGGCGCGATCCTCAACATATTTATAACAGGACAACAGCATAGTCTTTCCGTCAGCGGAAACATCAATATCATAAATGCCGGAAGCCGCGTTAATAGTTTTTGTCTTTCCGGTCTGGATATTATAAACGCCTATTTTAGATTCGGAGCTTTCAATATAGTAAAGGCTGTTTCTTCTTGCCGCTAAACCGGCGATAAAATATTCTCTTTCCGAAAAGTAACGGTACTTTCTTGAAGATAATTCGTCCCCGTTGTTTTCTATCCCGTCCAAAACAAAACTCGCGTTGAATTTTTCCCATTCGTCCGTAAAATCAACGCCGTAAACTTTTTTGAAAATCCGGTAAAAATCCGACTTGTACACAAAAAAAGAAAGTAAAGAATCTTTCCCCATTTCTTTCCAAAGCAACGAATATTTTTCCATGCCGTAAGTTTGCTGGAGCCATGCCGAAAAAAGGCCGCCGTATTCGTACCAGTATCCGTTGGGGCGGATTGGACGGTCATAAACGCCGGATGCCTGAAGCGGAGTCAGGAATTTATTTTCAAGTACAGCCTGCCTTAGATATTGTTTTACGCGCGGATCATTTGCCCTGCCTGTGCCGTCAAGGCTTTCAAAACTGACAGTAACCCCCTCTACCATAAAATACGGCGCGTTTTCAAAAGAGGGAGAAGCCAAAGTACCGAAAATACGGTACATAAATTTGTAAAACGGCGATCTTGTGTTAAGAGAAACCGCGTGGGTTAATTCATGCAAAAAAAGATTTTCAAGATTGTTCTTGTAACTTGTCTTTTCAACATCAAGCGGCGTATCGTAAAGCACAATGTGGTTAAGGAACAAAGTGTAATAACCGTTGAATAAATCCGTGTGAGGCGAAAATGTTACGGGAATGCGGTCTGGAACTTCAATGCCCAGCAGGGAGCTTACTTGATCATAAACGCCGTCCGCGAAAGAAGCCAAAAGACGGGCGGACGATTCGGATTCTTTAGGAAAGATAATGTCAAAATGCTCTGTTTTGATAACCCTAAAAGACGTAAACGGTTTGTAAAGCGTATTCTGGGAAAAAGCGGAAACCGATAAAAAGACAAACAGCGCCGTTATGCAAAGAACGCTTCGCTTCATTACAGCCCGCGGACTATCCTTATCACTATCTCGGCGGAATGTTTGGACGCTATAGGCAGGAATTCGTCATGAGTTACTGGCGATTCCGTTCCGGCGACGTCTGAAAGCGCGCGGATAACAAGAACTGGAACGGAAAACAAATGGCAGCTGTGGGCGATAGCGGCGCCTTCCATTTCAACCGCGGCAATATTCGGAAAAATTCGGCGTACCTGGGCTATGTGTTCCGGCTTGTGCATAAAAGCATCGCCCGATCCTATTATGCCTCCGCAATAATTAAATGTTTCGGGAAGCGCTTTTTCTTTCTTTAATTCGTCTACGGACTTTTCCGCGAGTTTAATTAATTTTTCGTCCACAGGAAAAATTTGCGGCTGGCGGGGAAGCTGGCCGGGGAGATAGTTAAACGCCGTAACGTCAACATCGTGATAGATAAGGCCGGTGGAAATAACGGCGTCTCCCACTTTCAGCGACGGATCAATGCCGCCGGCGGAACCTGTATTTATAACGCAGGCAGGCTTAAACTGATGAATAAGCATGGCGCAGCCCACGGCGGCGTTTACCTTGCCGATTCCGCAGCATAAAAGCGTAACATCCTTGCCCTCGATTTTTCCCGTATAAAATTCAAAGCACGCGATTTTTTTGGTTTCGAATTTTCCCATCGCGTCGCATAAAATGCTTAATTCTTTTTCCATTGCCGCTATTACGCCTATCATATCAGCCTCCCTGATTCGGGTGTGTAATACCCGGATTCCATGTAGTACAGCGGTTCCGTCCCTGCTGTTTTGACGTGTATAACGCGTCGTCGGCGCGGCGGATAATAGTGTTTACGTCAACGCCTGAATTTTGATCAAACGAATAAATTCCCAAACTGATTGTCACCTGCGGCAGAGGAGTATCCCACGGGACTTTCATGTCAGCGACATTGGTTCGAAGCCGTTCGGCGACACTCCATGCCGTAGGTTGATCCGTGTGGGGCAGGAGCACCGTAAATTCCTCGCCGCCGAAACGGGAGGGAATATCGTCGTTGCGCACTCCCTTTTTTATAACCTGCGCGAGATACTCAAGAACTTTGTCTCCGGCAAGATGGCCGTAGGAATCGTTAAAATTTTTAAATTTGTCCACGTCTATCACTATTATCGTAGAACAGTATTTGTTGCGCCTTGTGCGGGAAACTTCTTCGGTAAGGCGGGCGAGGAAAAAACCGTGGTTATACAACCCTGTTTTTACGTCGCGCAGGGAATTTTCATAATGAAGATGATTCTTGATTCCCTGAGACACAAAAGACATGAGCTGCCGGATAAAAAACAGTTCCTCGCTGTTGTATTCCTCGTTAAGATTTTTTTTGCCGATTAAAATTAATCCGTATAATCCGAAGGGGCCAAGAATGGGAACAATAAGTTCGGTATTTAATTCCTGATACGGCTTTAAAATTTCCTCGTTGTTCAGCAGGCTGGATAAAACGTCAAATTTTACGGGCTTGGGATTCTGCCTGAAAAAAGCTTCAAACGGCGATATGCTGTCTATATTTAAATTCAGGTTTACGGGTTTGTAATTTTTATATGCCTTAATTGTAATGTCTTCCCTTGTCTGGACAGGTTTCCATAAAAACGCGAGAAACGAAGGTAAAAATTGATCCGATATCTGATAAACGGTGGAATTCATTATTTCGTCAATGCTGATATGGTTGAATATATCCAGCCCCCTTACAAGAAGGCTTCTGTAATTATTTACAAGGCGGTTCATGGATTCGATGTAATCAAGGACGCCGATTTCCTTAAGCAAAGCCTCGTTTTTTACGATCTCCGGGTTGGAAAGAAAATCGTGTTGTTTGCTGTCATCATCTAAAAAAATATCCCGCATTATTTTCCTCAGGTAATCGAAAAATGTTCGCTTATCGGCATACGCCAATCGGTGCTGCTGTCCTTTACTTCCCACTCTATAATTCTCTTTATGACAAAGTCCTTTATATCCGGCGGATTATTATAGTGGATTACTCCGAAGCGCCCGCCGCCTATATAACAGACGGCGTCGTTTGTTTCCAGCGATACCATGTCCGTAATCCGCGCGAGCACGCAGTCAAAATGAACGGGCTGTCCTGTCTCTTTATCCGCGATGGCGCAGTTAACGTCCTTTATCTGTTTTCCGCACCAGGGGCATTCGGGGGTTATGCTTTGATAATTGGCAGGCAATACAGGCGCCGTCCATTGAAGCCGCTCGTACATGTTTGACTGGTTTTTTTCGGATTTATCGTTTGAAAGAAAGTTATCGGGATTTCTTTTTTTATCGTGTTTTACAGTCTCGTCTTTCCGTCCGGAATAACGATGCCGGGATCTTCGGTTATTTCCGCCTTTTCCGCTGCTGCTCATGACGTTCCCCCTCCTGGGTTAAATCCATCAATTCATTGCTCAGTACCAGAGCCAGCCTTTGAATAGCGGCATGGAGGTAGCCCTCGTCATTTATGCGCCTTCTTAATAATTCCAATTTCTTGGTATTCAAAGCCTGTTCCATTATAATACACGCTCCGTGAAGGCTGACGCAAGATGGGTAACTGAGTTTTTATCGATGAATACTACGTCAAAGCGAATTGCCATATTACTATATTTTCGATTTTCAGAGAGAAAATACTTAGCTGTTTTAATGATTTTTCGTTGTTTTTTGATATTAATTCCGTATTGGAGATCTTCCATGCCGTATGCGGACCAGGCTTTAACCTCCACAAAAACGACTGTTTCGCCGTCCAGGGCGACAATATCGACTTCGCCCGCCTTTGAGCGGATATTTTTTGCTATTATTTGCATTCCTGCGGATTCCAGAGCGGCGGCGGCCTGCTCCTCTCCTTTTTTTCCGGAGTTGACGCTGTTCATTCTGTACTGGAAAATTCGGCCGGATCCATCGCTTTTTTAATGAAAAGGGACTTTTCGGCAAGCAGATCGATAACCTCTCCAGCTCCTGACTTGTAAATTTTCCCGGCTTTGCTTATTAAAATTTCCACTATAGGGCGCATGGGGGCGTTGCTGTTTACTGATAAAACCCTTGCCACAGACTCGTCATTTAACCGTATTATCGAGCCTATGGGATATATGCCCATAATCTTTGTAAAAGCCATTATTACCGCAGGATCAAAACGGCGGGCATTATCCGCGAGCATGTTCTTTACGGCCTGATAGCCCACTATGGATTCCCTGTAGGATTTCTTGCTTACCATGGCTTCAAAAGCGTCGGCTACCGATACAATTCTGGCGCCCATATCTATGGCGTTTCCGGTTAATTTGTCGGGATAACCTTTTCCGTCCCACCGTTCATGGTGGTGCAGGGCGATTTGATTCACTTCGTTATTGCCGAACAGTTCTTTGGAAACGATTTTTGACGAATGGACGGTGTGGCTTTTTATCTGTTCAAATTCCGCGTCGGAAAGCCCGCCTTTTTTCTCTGTGATGCCTTTGGATAACCTGATCATGCCTATATCATGAAGAAGCGCGCCGGATACTATATTGAGGATTTTATGGTTCGGCAGGCGGAGTTCCTGAGCCGTTAACGCCGAAAGTATCGCCGTATTAACGGAACTTTTTGCCAATTCATGCCCCATAACCTCTCCGCCCAATATAAATCCGATAAAATTATTCGGGTTATCACGTAAATCATTAAGCAGTTGACCGCTGATGTTGTCGATTACGCGCATTTCAATGTTGACTCCGGATTTTATTCCGACAAACACGCCGTCAAGTTTTTCTATAAGGGATTTATATGAGCGGTAAGGGCCCGAATTTTTCTGAACGTCGCTGATTGAAAGCTCAACATCCATCAAATTTACATGTTTTACCGGCTCTTTAGTCAACGCCTCTACTTCCTCGTCGGAAAGAAGATAGCCTTCAGTTAAAACATCATCAATGCCCCATGTATATAGAAAATCAATATCCCGTTGAAGCAGAGGAATCAAAGCGGGTACGAGTAAATTTTCGCCTTCCGAATAAACAGGTTCCGAGAAAACCTGCCCGACCCTTAACGTATCAGTATCAATAACATTCATCTTTTATCCTTATTAATTATTATACAAGAAATTTCGAGTTCTCTCTTATAAATTTCGGTAAAAATTTTAAATAAGTTTATAAATTATAGAAATATAGCGGAAAACAGCAAAAATTTGAAGTTTTTTTGCAATTCGTTATTCTTTTATCCGCGCAATCTCGTCCCGAATCGCCGCCGCCTGCTCAAATTCAAGGTTTTTGGCGTGTTCAAGCATCTCCTTCTCAAGAGCCTTAACCAACTGTTTGCGCTGCGCCGGGATTAACACGTTATAGGACTTTTTAAGCACCTCAACCGTAGACGCCGCCGTAGAATCCGCTTCTTCGACATGCCGGGTCAGTATCTCCGCGATTGCCTTCTTAACTGTCGCGGGAGTTATCCCGTGTTTTTTGTTGTAGGCAAGCTGTATTTCCCGTCTGCGGTTGGTTTCGGCTATGGCTTTTTCCATCGCCTCGCTCATGCGGTCGGCGTACATTATAACCTTTCCCGCCGCGTTACGAGCCGCCCTCCCTATTATCTGTACCAAACTTGTAAGAGAGCGCAAAAACCCTATCTTATCCGCGTCTAAAATCGCTATAAACGAAACTTCCGGCAAGTCTATGCCTTCGCGTAAAAGGTTAATCCCGACAAGTATGTCAAAATCGCCCTGCCTTAACTGGGTAAGGATTTCCACGCGTTCTATTGTTTCTACCTCGCTGTGGATGTAGCGGACTTTCAATCCAAGACCTGTAAGGTAATCGGTTAAATCTTCCGCCATTTTTTTTGTCAAAGTAAGGATGAGGGACCGCTCTTTGGCCTTGATCCTCTTCTGCACTTCTCCGTATATGTCCTCCATCTGCCCTTCGCTTGGCCGCACCTCGATTTCCGGGTCCAAGAGGCCGGTCGGACGGATTAACTGCTGCACCACCCGCGCCGACTGCTCAACCTCGGTCTTGCCCGGCGTCGCGGAGACAAAGACCGTCTTGTCCAGCCGCGCCGCGAATTCGTCGTAGCGCAGGGGGCGGTTGTCCAGGGCGCAGGGCAGGCGGAACCCGTAGTCCACAAGGTTCTGCTTGCGGCTGCGGTCGCCGAGGTACATCGCGCCCAACTGCGGAAGGGTAACGTGGCTTTCGTCGATGAACGTTAAATGTTCTTTTGGCAGGTAGTCAACAAGAGTATCCGGCGATTCGCCCGGTTTGCGCCCCGCCAAAAGCGCCGAATAATTTTCTATGCCCGAACAGTAGCCCATCTCGGTAAGCATTTCTATATCGTACTCGACGCGGGTCTTAAGCCTTTCCGCCTCAAGTATCTTTCCGTTAGCCTTAAAATACTCCAATCTTTTTTCAAGCTCTTCCCTGATGGCGCCTAACGCGTTTTGCACCATTTCCGCCGGCATTACGAATTGTTTGGCGGGGTAGATGAGGGCGTGATCAAGCTCCTCAAGAATTTCGCCGGATATAGGATTGAACCTCCGTATGCGTTCAACCTTGTCCCAGTCAAGATCGACGCGGTAAGCCTCTTCCATGTAGGCGGGAAAAATTTCCAGTGTATCGCCGCGCCTGCGGAAGCGTCCCCGGTCCAGAACCGCGTCGTTGCGCTCATATTGCAGTTCCACGAAGCGGCGGATTAGCGCGTCCACGTCTATGGTTTCGCCCTTTGAACAAGTGGCGGTCATTTTACGGTACACATCAGGCGTAACCATTCCGTAGATACACGACACTGTCGCCACGATGATCACGTCCTCGCGTTCCATCATGCTTCTTGCCGCGGAGAGCCGCATGCGTTCTATCTCATCGTTTATTGAAGCGTCCTTTTCAATGTAAAGGTCGCGGCTCGCGACATAGGCCTCAGGCTGGTAGTAGTCGTAGTAGGAGACAAAGTACTCAACCGCGTTGTCGGGAAAAAATCCTTTGAACTCGCGGTAAAGCTGGGCGGCAAGAGTCTTGTTGTGGCTGACAATCAAAGTGGGCATCTGCACCTTCTCAATTATCTTCGCCATGGTAAATGTCTTGCCCGAACCGGTAACGCCCTGCAATGTTTGGAACTTATCTCCCGCCCTGATGCCGTCCGCAAGCGCCGCAATCGCCTCGCCCTGATCGCCCGCCGGTTTAAAGGGGGATACTACTTTGAATTTCCGCATAAATCAATTTTTATTTGTATCATAGAATTTCTGTATTGGCAATTATAGTATTCTTGCGTACAATAGAACCATGAAACTAACCATGCCGCCCGAAGTCCGGGACACAATCGCGAAAGAAGGCATTATCGCCGTTCTGGAAATTGAAAACGAACATAACGCTGTTGATACCGCAAAAGCGCTGTTTGAAGGCGGCGTAAAGATAATTGAGCTTGCCCTGCGTACGCCGGCGGCTGTCCCCTCAATCTCGCTTATCGCAAAAAAAGTGCCGCAAATGTACGTTGGAATCGGCACTATAATTGAACAGGGGCAGGCGGCGATGGTTAAGAAATTTGAAAATGTGCGCTTTGGCGTCTCTCCGGGGCTTAATCCTGAAATTGTCAAAGAAGCTATCGCCGTGGAACTGCCGTTTGCGCCCGGAGTTGCGACCCCAAGCGATGTGGAACAGGCAATCTTTCTAGGCTGCCGCGTTGTTAAATTCTTCCCCGCGGAGGGCATGGGCGGATTAAGTTATCTGAAAAATATTAACGCCCCATATAATCACCTTGGCATACAGTACATTCCTCTTGGAGGCGTTTCCGTAAACAACCTGATTGATTACGCGAAGTTCAGCCCCGTGCTTGCCGTCGGCGGAAGCTGGATAGCGAACAAGGAACTGATCAACGCCCGTGATTGGAAAGAAATTACCAAAAGAGCGACAGAAGCGAAAAAAATCTGGCTCGCCGAAAGATAATGATTACTTAGCTTTCCTGGGTTTTCCGCTCTCGTAAGTCGCGTTGTTTTTCGCGCTGACCGATTTTGAGAACGGAGTTATTTGCAATTCTTCCATAAAAGCTTCCCATGTTGCCGGCTTTGGTTTGCTTGTTTCCGCGTATTCAAAGGTTAAATCTTTAGTGCCGTAGAATACATAATTTGCGTATTTAATCAATTTAACCATATCTTCCTGTTCAAGACCGTGCCTTTCACGGTGCATGGAAACCGAAATATTTTGAGGTACGCCTAAAAGATCAAACACAGGTTTTGTCAGCTCAAAATTATAGAAGAAACCGGGAGGATTCGTCCATTTGTCCCATTCAAATCCGTTTACCATAAAAAGGTATCTGTTTGTATCGGCGCATAAGGCTAAAAGAAAATGTTGATCGAACGGAAGATTTTCAGGTTTTGAAAAAGTCCTGAATTTCGCGTTAAACCATCCGCCGCCTGAATCACTCTGTATAGAGCTGAGACTTTGAGGATTATCGTCGTCAACTTTCCAACTGCCGCCGCCGTTATATTTGAAATAGACGCTAAGATCATAAGTCTGCCCATTGCTTTTGTAGCGGTATATCGCGGCTCCTCCCGCGCCTGAAGAAGCGGGGACGGTAATTTTGAAACGTTTTTCAAAAGCTCCCGCGACAGCGGCGGCTTTTCCGTATCTTGAGGTTCCGGTAATAATTGTGTTATTTGCGTTAATGTTAAATTCCGATGCGGCTCCCGCTTCAAGAGCGTCCAGCGTTTTACTCGCGCCCTATGCCCATGCCATTAATACTCCTGTTTGAGATTCCGCCGTTGAGCTGTAGGGATACAAAGTATAGAACGCGCCTTTGTGAGCGTTATCATCTGAGGCAACAACATTTTTATCTGTAGTTTGAAAAGTATCCCAATCAAAATCACCGGCTGTTGGAAGATTGATGATTGCGTATCCTTTGTCTGCCGCGTATTGATGGGGATTTCCTTTGGAATTACCCATCCAATCATCGGCATCAAGATAACTAAAAGCCAAAATTACCGGCCATCCGCCTGCGGGAGGCGTACCTGTTGGCAGTTCAACGCTTGCGTTAAATTCAACATTTTTTCCATCAAGAGAAACTTTAACAGTCAATATTTTCCCAAATGAATTCTCGGATAATTCATAAGTGACAGTTTCCCCGGAACGCCACTGTCCGTAAGAATTATCCTGCATTATCTTGCTGAGTTCCGCCCTGCGATCAGGCCACAGCGCCGCAGTAACATCTGTTCCGTCATTCATTTTTAAGACAGCGGGAATATCTTCCGGACCATATTGAACATCCGGTTCGTTTTTCGAGTCGTCCTTACACCCAACAACCGCGAATACCATAACAAAAGCCGGTATTACAGCAATAAGCAACAATTTTCTCATATTTTCCTCCATGATAGGGAATTTACCATCTATTTAAATTACCCCTAATTTTTCTTATAATTATTATAACACAGTAAATGAAAAATGCAAATAAATAATAAAAATGTATGTTTAAATAACAATTAAAAACTAAAAAATATGATAAAATACGAATAAAAGGAAATAACATGAAAACAGTTATTATTTACGGAACTGAACATAAAGGCAGTAATTATAATGTAATACAATTATTTAAAGAACAGCTTAATATTAATGAAAACGAATTAACAGAATTTTTTCTGCCCAGAGATTTGCCGCATTTTTGCCGCGGTTGTAATACCTGTTTTTTAAGAGGAGAAGAATTTTGTTCTCATCAAGACTATGTCACCGTAATAAAGAACGCCCTTAATAACGCGGAATTAATTATTTTTACAAGTCCTGTGTATGTATTTCATGTTACAGGGCAAATGAAGGCGTTTCTTGATCATTTTGCGTTTCAATTTATGGCGCATAGGCCCAATAAATTAATGTTTTCCAAAACAGCTTTAATTGTATCATTAGGAGCCGGCGGCGGAATGAATTCCACAATAAAGGATATTGCGGATAGTTTAAGCTGGTGGGGAATAAGCCGTATTTATTCATTCGGGTTCGCTGCCCGCGCCGCAAAATGGGAGGAAGTAACAGAAAAGAACAGAATAAAAATGGAACGGAAAATAAAAAGCATATCTGATAAAATTAAAACAAAAATAAATAAACCTAAATTCAGTATAAAAACTAAATTTCTGTTTAACATTAACAGACTGGTACAAAAGAGTATAGAATTCAGCCTTTGTGATAAAAAACACTGGGAAAATAACGGGTGGTTTGGTAAAAATCGTCCGTGGAAATAGTTATAAACAATATACATAGCATAAAAGATAATATATACTATTTATAGATAGAATTAAACGAGGATAGGAGTTTAAATGCTCAAACCGTATGATTTACTCGAAAATATACTGCTTGATATTGAAACCGGCATTAAAAACAATATAAACGCGGCTTTTCTTTCCAAAAAATATAATTTTTCGGAAGGCCATTTGCGCAGATTGTTCAGTTTTGCCTTTAATCAGCCTATTGCCGCTTATATCCGTTCCCGCACATTAGCGGCAAGCATTTACGATTTATTGGAAACAGACACCAATATTCTTGACATTGCGGGCGAATACGGTTTTGATTATGAACAATCTTTTATCCGGACTTTCAAACGCGAATACGGAATAACGCCCGGCGACTTGCGAAAAACAGGGCAGGTAATACAAATTAAACCGCCGCTTCATCTTTTTGCCGACAGAAGGCTGGACAACGGCATTTTATTCGGCCCCGATTTTGTAATGGTTCCGCAGTTTCATGTTATAGGCAAACGCCATCATTTAACATTTAATGATATGCGTACGGAGCCGCTGCTTGCAAAGCAATTCATGGAAAACGAACGCAAACTGATAGAGAAGTCAGTAGATCCCAATGTGTTTATAGGCTTATCATGTAACATAAATATTAAAGAAGCGCAATTTGATTATTTGCCTTCCGTACAGGTTGAAGATTTAAATAATATACCGAACGGCCTTTCCGGCGAAACTTTCGAAACCGCAATGTGCGCCAGATTTCGTTATCTGGGGCAGCATGGTTATTCCGGCATTACGGGAAATATCGTGACTATGATGTCTGAAGCCGTAGGTAATTTTGCCCGGGACGAAAATATTAAATATGTTCTGGTAAGCGACAGAAGCAACTTTGTGATGATAGACGATAATCTTTATGACGGAACATATTGTCAAATAGAATGGTTTACCCCGGTTTCTGAAAAACAGGCAAAATGATCAAAAATGTTAATTAATTTATTCAAAAGTTTGATAAATTAATATATTAATGAATAAAACAGAAATATCCGGAGAAAACGTAAAAACAGGTCTCACATCCAACGCGCTAAAATTAATCGCCATTTTTACGATGACCATAGCCCATTTCGCCACAGTTTTCTTTCCCCGTTATAGTTTGGATATACCCGTGCTGTTTATGAACGGCATAGGAAGATTAACCGCCCCTATTATGATGTTTCTTATTGTAGAAGGGTATCATCATACAAGAAATGTAAAAAAATATATTTTTAGATTGTTTATTTTGGCGATTATTTCACATTTTGCCTATACGTTTTGCTTTGATAAACATTTTAATTCGGTGTTTGATCAGACAAGCGTAATTTGGGCGTATATGCTCGGATTAATCGCGCTTGTAATAAGGGAAACCGACAAATTAAAAACATGGCAAAAACATTTAATACTTATTCCTGTTATATGGGCGGCTTTCCCGGCGGATTGGAGTTCGCCCGCCGCTCTTGCGATTATATATATGGGTTTATATTACGGAAATTTCAAGAAACAAATGATTTCTCTTGTTATTTGCATAGCGGCTTATTCGATAATATACGCGATTTTTCTGAATGTCGTTTATGGTTTAATGCAAATGTTAATTGTATTGGCTATTCCCTTATTATATCACTATAACGGACAAAGAGGGACATGGAAAGGAATGAAATGGTTATTTTATATTTATTATCCGTTGCATTTATTTATATTTGGACTTATCAGGGTATTTATTTTACAAAGGGGTATTATAAATTAAGTAGTTAATTATAAAAAATAACCGCTTTAATTATTATTTCGCTTTTTATAGTCTGCCAATAATTTGGCATACTTTTTACCTTCCAATTTTAGTTTCAGCAGCGTCAAAGTAAAACTGACGGCAAAGCAAGCGATGGTACAAAGAACGAAACTAATCCAGCCTTGAATATTATCCTTAGGAAACCAATTGAAGATTATCGCGAAAATCGAAGTAGTAATCAGGGTGGTAAGCAGCAATAAAAAACCCCGAAACAAAAAATTTATTTTAGTTTGAATATGTTCAGAAAATAATAATACCGAAAAAACAGATATTATTATAGAAAAACCAGCAACTTGCAAAATTGTACTGTATTGTAATCCGCTGTTAAGCAAAAACAAAGTTGACAACTCACGCATATCCTGCCCATAAAGCGTTATTAATATTCCCGCAATAGTAATAGCAATAATTGATAATGAAAAAATAACAGTGAATCTTCTTGTAAACTCTATTGCAAGCGCAGCCTTATATTTTTTTTCAATCATAATAAGCCTCCAATATTTCTTTTACCGCCGGGGAATATTGACGCGATACTGTCAGTTTAATATCACCTGTCATTGATAAGATAAGCCTGCGATCAAAATCAGGCTCTATTGAATGTATGTGTTTTATATTAAAAAGACTGTTCTTGCTTGCGCGTAAAAAATCACAGTCTGAAAGTTTTGCTTCAAGTTCGTATAATTTTAAGGAGCTTTCATATACGCAATTTGAAGTGTAAAGAAATGTATGTTTATCAATACTGTCAATATATATTACATCCGAGGCTTCAAAAATAAACTGCCTCCCGTCCTTTCGTCCTGTTAATTTCATGTCCAGCAGCCGTATGGCGGCAAGCAATTTATCAACATCATCACTTACTCGGTTACAGTTGACCGTAATTTCGGTCTCTGTATATCTTTCGTTAGTGTTGATAGTAATTTTCATATTTTTTATTTTATGATGTATTTTGTTTTAACTCAAGCTAATTTTTTCTGTCTTGCCTAAAATAAGACCCAAGTTGCCGTTTTCAAGGTTTAAGTTTCATTGGTATTATAATTGTTTTTGACTATTCTTTTGGTAATTATTTGGAAGTTGTATGTACTGACCCAATAAATTCAAAGAGATATAAAGGAAATTATAAATAAAAGCAAAAAACGGCGCCTAAGAGTAATTATATGAAATATGGGCTGGAATTGGCAGGAAAATTATATGAAAAACGCAATAAAAGTATTAGGTATTATCGTTTTTGTGTCGGTATTCACTTTCTCAGTGACAGCTTGTTTTAGTCAAAGCGGCGGAGGAGAGAAAATCCTTAACAGCCCTGAGGAGTTAAAGAAGTATATTGACAACCAACCGGCAAACAGTCCAGATAAACCAATAAAGGTTTCAATTGGAGCTAAAGAATTTATGATTCCAAAAATCAGAGATGTTTTAAATTCCGCGGACAAATATGTAATTATTAACCTTACAGGTAATGACTTAACAACCATTCCGGAAAAAGCTTTTTATGATGAAAAAACAAGAAAAGGCTGCGAAACGCTTGTTGGTATAACAATACCGGACAGCGTTACAAGCATTAGGGAAGGGGCTTTTTGGGATTGTACCAACCTTACCAGCGTAACAATACCTGACAGCGTTGACATCATTGGCCGGAAAGCTTTTTTCGGCTGTACCAGTCTTAACAACGTAACTATATCAAACAGCGTTATAAACATTGGGGAAGATTCTTTTAGCAATTGTACCAGTCTTACCAGCGTAATAATACCGAACAGTGTTATCGGCATTGGGGATTGGGCTTTTTTCGGCTGCACCAGTCTTAACAGCGTAACTTTTGCAACGGGAAGCAACATAACAAACGCTTATTTTGGATACGCTGCCTTTCCTGAAGAAAGTAGCGGAAAAGACGGAGATACATTAAAGATCGCCTACAGTGAAAGATTGTTTTATTCGCCGCCGCTATTTGGGAAAGACAAAGATACAATAAAGACCGCCTATAGTACGGGAAAAGCCGGAACTTATACGAGGACGGCGGATGGAGATACATGGACGAAAACAACGCAGTAAAGTAATAGAGGTAAAACAATACAGAATAAGGGGTTTAAGGCTTTTTATATATCCTCTTTAAAAATTTTTCAGGAGAATATCATGCTTATTGGAAAAAAAATGAGGGCTTTATTGATTTTTGCCTTTATTGGCATAAATTTGTATGCACAGGAAAATGGTTTTACTTATAAACCATTATTCGGCGGTGGTGGAGGTATTGATCTATTTTATCATAGAAATGGATCAATATATTTTGAAGCAGGATATTTACAGCATTATGTTAAGAATGAACTTGTTGGTGGTGTATCAATAAGTATTGGAACACGAGGATATATAAATAAAAGAGGCAATGTTTATGGAATATAATTTTTGCAATATAAACGAATCAAAAGAAACAATAAAACAGGCGGCAGAATTATTGTATATTACTTTTTCTGAAATTAATGGAAATTTATGGCCAAAAAATGAAAAGGATGCATTTATTGAAGTAAAAAAATGTAATAAAGGATCAAATATTTGTATTGGAATAAAACTGGAAAATAAATTAATTGGTTGGGTTGGGTTAAGACCAATGTATGAAAAGACATGGGAATTACACCCAATGG
>Ga0268262_10001939_pt1 | contig 24561 bp, 16 predicted proteins | sample TergutNc150P3_FD_190354 | JGI IMG/M metagenome (GOLD analysis project Ga0268262, IMG submission 190354) | Nasutitermes corniger P3 segment gut microbial community from laboratory colony in Florida, USA - Nc150 P3 (SPAdes) (version 2) | ecosystem: Host-associated > Arthropoda: Insects >...
TGACCGCCGGGGCGGCGTTTTTCATCGCCGCGCCGCAGCCTGCGGCGGTAAGCATGGGGATGTCGTTCTCCGCGTCGCCGTAGGCCGCCGCCTCCGACATCTTTATGCCGAGCGCGCCGCACAGCGCGGCGAGGCCGATTCCTTTGGTGGCTTCGGGGTTCATGAACTCCAAGTAGTGGCTCCACGTGCGGCAGACGTAGACGGAGTTGCCGCCGCCGGCGCCCCATAGAGCTTGGAAGCGGGCCTCTTGTTCGTCTATATAGGCCGGATCGCCTATGAAGATCATTTTAGAGGGGGCGAGGCCGGCCACGTCGGAGAAGTTTTCGTCGATGAAGTTGTAGCCGACACCGGTTTGCTCGTGATACAGATCCGTCCATCGGGCGTTTTTGTTTGTTTCGGCGGAGTACAATTTGTCGTCGTAGTAGAAGTTGAGCGCCATCGGCTTGTCTTTGCAGTAGTCTATCAGGTATTCGGCGTAGGTTATGCCGAGCGGCGCGTAGTAGACGCGCGGCGCGGAGGGGTCGGAGTTTGCGTAGACCTCGGCGCCGTTCAGGACGACTAAGGCGGGGTCGATTCCGAGTTCCGGGGCGTAGCGTCTGACGCCGCAGCCGAGGCGTCCGGAGGCGAGGGCCACCGCCGCGCCGCTTTCGCCGATCCGGCGCAGGGCGGCGGCGTTGGCCGGCCTTACGCGCTTGCCGGAGTCGAGCAGCGTGCCGTCTAAGTCGAAGGCGAAGAGTTTTGGGGTCATGGAGGGCGTCCTTAAAAAAATTCACCACCTCGCGCCGGAAAATACTATATTACCCGAATACCGGCGGCCGCCGATTCCGAGGCCGTTCCGGCCGGCTTTACGGAAAAATAGCTTTTCGCGCGCGGGCCGGGCGCATAAAAAAACTTTTAACCTTACTTATGCAGGGGGTTACGCCATGAAGATGGTTATCACCGTTACAGCGGTCTACGATTTCCCGGACGAGGTCGAAGTGGAGGATCTCGTGGAGGGCGAGGACTCGCTGGGCAAGCACATCGTCGTTAAGGGGCGCAAGCTCCAGCCCATAATCGACTTTCTCGGTTACGACGGGCTCGACGGCGAAAATCACACTTGGGACGGGGCCGACGAAGACGAGCTTCTTGACGAAATCGACGACTGTTTGGAGTCCGAGGAGTACACCATCATCCAAATGGACGATCTGTCCGTAGAGGACGATTAGAGAGGCTTCCGCCCTGGAGCGGGCCTCTTCGGGGCCGTCCGTCCCCTTGAAATCTTCGCGGGACGCGGGAACCGTTCGCGCCGGCGCGGGAGCGGCCGCCGCCGTTTTCCGGCGCGGGCGGTATGGTTGTCTTCGGGGCCCGAAATAATTAAAGCAAGAATCTTGCACGCGGCGGGTCGCGAATAATTATATTATATATGTCGCGCTGCGGTTGTTTTTTGGGTATCGGGTCGTTAGGGTATTCGGATAATGAGCGGCGGGAGACGCGGCGGAACCCCAGCGCATTGGGAGAGGTTTATGAAAGAGAACCCGTTTGACGAGGACTTCGGCGAGGACATGGACGACGAAGACGGCTCGAGTTTTTGCGACGATTGCAAGGTCAGGGAGGCCAACGTCCACCTTACGCACGTGGGCGAGGAGGGGGCGGAGACGTTCCATCTGTGCGAAGAGTGCGCGCGCGAACGCGGCGTGCCCATCCCCGACAGCGATATTATCCTAAAGGGCCTTGAAGCGCTCGCGGGCGCGGCGGGGGCGTTGTCGTCGGGCGGGGCCGGCGGCGTCAAGGTGACCGTCAAGCCCAAGGAGGGCGGGAGCGCCGGGCAGGCGGCGGCCGAGGAAGAGGTAGACATTGTTTGCCGCAAGTGCGGCATGAAGTTCTCGGAGTTCCGTTCCGGCGGCAGACTGGGGTGCGCGGAGTGCTACGACTCCTTCGAGGAGCGGATAGACCGCATACTCGTCCAGATCCACGGCGCGAGCGGGCACAAGGGCAAGCGGTACGGCCGTCCGGCGGCGCGGCGGGGCGGCAGGGCGGGTATAGAGCGTCTGCGGCGCGAGCTCGACGCGGCGGTGAGGGCGGAGCAGTTCGAGCGGGCCGCCGTTATAAGGGACGAAATACGCAGCCTCAGCCCGAGCGTGAAATGAGCGGCGGCGCGGCGGCGGCAGACACGGGCAAGCGGAAGAGGTTGATGCCGCCCTGGTTCGACGGCGGCGGGCCCGACGGGGACGTGGCGATCTCCACCCGCATCCGCTTGGCGCGCAACCTGGCGGGGCATAGGTTTCCGTCGCACGCTTCCATAGCGGAAAAAGAGGAGATTTTCGACAAGGCGGCGGCTTCGCTGCGCGGCCCCTCGCGGCGCAAACCGGTCTACGAGTTCGAAGTGATAAACGTGGGGCGGATAGGGAAGCTCGAGCAGCACTTCTTGGTAGAGGAGCGCGTGGCGAGCATAAGCCTGATCAAGGGCGAGGGGCCCAGGGGCGTGGCCCGCGACGGCGGCGGCAAGCTCAGCGTTATGATAAACGAGGAGGACCACCTGCGGATCCAGGGGATGGACTCCGGCTTCCGCCCCGACGAGGTTTGGGAGGCGGTGAGCAAGGCCGACGATTCCATAGGCGGCGTTCTGAAGTACGCCTACAGTCCGAGGTTCGGGTTCCTGACGGCCTGCCCGACGAACTCGGGAACGGGCCTTAGAGTCTCCTGCTTGGCGCACCTGCCTGGGCTCGTCCTCACGAAGACGGTGGATCAGGTGCTGCAAGGGGCGAGTCAGATGGGCGTTTCCACGCGCGGCTTTTTGGGGGAGCACTCGGACATTCTCGGCAACATCTTCCAGCTCTCCAACCGCGCCGCGATGGGGCTGAGCGAGACGGAGTTCATAGAGTCCGCGAGCGGGGCCATAAGGGAGATAATCGGCCACGAACGCGCCGCGAGAGAGAAGCTCGTCAAAGAGGCGAAGCCGGAGGTCGGCGACAAGATCAGCCGGGCGCTGGGGATACTGCGGAACGCGCAGATGCTGGGGTTCGCGGAGCTGCTCAACCTCACCTCGGTTCTGAGGCTCGGAATCGGCTGCGGTCTGTGCGACAAATACAGCGTGGACGATCTCAACAAGATCGTGATGCTCGGCATGCCGGCCCATCTGCAAATCTACATAAGCGGTTTGGAAGGCGCGCCCTCCGATCTCGACGTCGTGAGGGCGGATTTGGCGCGGTCGTTTTTCGAGGATAAGAGGGGGAAGGCCGGACGGTCGAAGGCTCCGCCGGAAAAACAGCCGGAAAAAACGCAGGAGAAGCCGGCGAAGAGAGCCCGTAAAAAGAAAACCGAACCGGAGGCGTAATCCGGATTATTATTGAAACGACGAAGCGGCTTATTTATTAGCGAAAGGGTGTATCGGCCAATGAACGGGATGTTTACCGATCGTGTCAAAAAAGTGATGCAGATCGCTCGGGAAGAGTCGGTGAGGCTCGGCAACGATTACGTGGGCACGGAGCACCTGCTGCTCGGCCTGATAAAAGAGGGCGACGGCGTCGCCGTGGCGGTTATGCGCGGCATGGGCGTAGACCTTGAGGATCTGAGCGAGAACATAGAGAAGACCATAACCTCCGTGGGCGGGATGATGATGGTGGGTCAGATGCTGCCGTTCACGCCGCGCGCGAAGAAGGTTTTGGAGATCGCGGCGAACGAGGCGCGGTCTATGTCGCACAAGTACATCGGCACGGAGCACCTGCTTTTGGCGCTTATGAAGGACACCGAGTCGGCGGCGGCGGGAGCGCTGGCGGCGGCGGGGCTTGAGTTCGACCGCGTGAAAGAGGAGATAGGCCACGTATTGAAGGGCGGAGAGGTGAGCGGCGCGCCGGCTACGTCTAAGGAGAAGAGCAAAACGCCCATGCTCGATCACTTCGGCCGCGACCTCACCGCGATGGCGCGTGAGGGGAAGCTCGACCCCGTCATCGGGCGCGAGAAGGAGATCGAGCGGGTCGTCCAGATACTCAGCCGCCGCAAAAAGAACAATCCGGTGCTGATAGGCGAACCTGGCATAGGAAAAACGGCTATCGTGGAGGGTTTGGCCCAAAAGATCATAGACAAGAGCATCCCGCAGGTGCTCGAGAACAAGCGCGTCGTAAACTTGGACATGGCCTCTATGGTCGCCGGCACGAAGTACCGGGGGCAGTTCGAGGAGCGGCTGAAGGCGCTCATGCTTGAGCTTCAGAAGAACGACAACGTCGTCATTTTCATAGACGAGCTGCACACCATAGTGGGGGCCGGCGGTTCGGAGGGCAGCTTGGACGCGTCGAACATCTTCAAACCCGCCCTGTCCCGAGGCGAGATACAGTGCGTTGGCGCGACGACGCTCGACGAGTTCCGCAAGTACATAGAGAAAGACGGCGCATTGGCGAGACGCTTCCAGACGATAATGGTCGATCCGCCCAGCGTAAACGAGACTATACAGATACTCTCCGGCTTGCGCCACAATTACGAAGAGCACCACAAAGTCGCCTACTCGGAGAAGGCCATCGCGATGGCGGTCAAGCTTTCCGAGAGGTACATATCCGACCGGTTCCTGCCCGACAAGGCGATAGACGTGATAGACGAGGCCGGTGCGCGGAAGCGGCTGTCGAGCATGGAGATACCCACGGAGATACGCGAGATAGAGAAGCAGATAGCCGAGGTGCTCCGCGACAAAGAGACGGCGGTGCAGAACCAGGACTTCGAGTCGGCGGCGCGGCTGCGCGACATGCAGGACAAGCTCAACGGCGCGCTTTTGGAGGCGAAAGCGCTGTGGCGGAGGGCCAAAGCGGAGGAGCGGCTGTTGGTCGACGAGTTTACGATTACGGAGGTTATCGCCACAATGACCGGCATCCCGTTGGCGCGGCTCGCCGAGGAAGAGGCGAAGAAGGTGCTGCACTTGGAGGACGAGCTGCGTCAGAGGGTCATAGGCCAGGACGAGGCGCTGAGCGCGGTGGCCAGAAGCATCAGGCGTTCGCGCGCGGGTCTGCACAACACCCGCCGGCCCATAGCCTCTTTCATATTTTTGGGGCCGACCGGCGTGGGGAAGACGGAGCTCGCCAAAGCGGTCGCCAAGGCGCTGTTCGACACGGAAGACGCTTTGGTGCGCATCGACATGTCCGAGTACATGGAGAAGTTCGCGGTGTCGCGTTTGGTCGGCGCGCCGCCGGGATACGTCGGTTACGAGGAGGGCGGCCAGCTCACCGAGAAGATCCGCAAAAAGCCCTACTCCGTCATACTGCTCGACGAGATAGAGAAGGCCCATCCCGACGTCTTCAACTTGCTGCTGCAGATACTCGACGACGGGCTTCTGACCGATTCTTACGGACGCCACGTGAACTTCAAGAACACGATCATCATCATGACCTCCAACGCCGGTTCGCGCGACGTCAAGAAGACGGGTACGGTGGGCTTCGGCAGGAACAGCGCGGACACCGACTACGAGGCGATGCGCGGCAAGGTGATGGACGAGATGAAGCGGATATTCAACCCGGAGTTCATAAACCGCATAGACGAGACGATAGTCTTCGCGCCGCTCGGCAAGGACGAGATCGCCAAAATAGTCGATATTCAGCTGAACGAGGTGCAGGAGCGTCTTGTAGACCGGAACATCAAACTTATCTTCACGCCGGAGATGAAGAAGCTGCTTGTAGACAAGGGTTACGACCCGATATTGGGCGCGCGGCCGCTGCGCCGTTCCATCCAGCGTTCCGTGGAGGATCCGCTGGCCGAGGAGTTTCTGCTGAACAAATTCGGCGACGGCGACGTGATATCGCTGCTCGCGGACGGCGAAGAGGTCGTCTTCAGGAAAACTGAAGCTTTGGAGAGTTGCCGATAAAATGAAAAAAACGTTGATCGCCGCCGCCCCTGTTTTCCTGCTGACGCTGGCTTTGGGGGGCGCAGAGGCTAAGATTTTAGACAACATAAAGATAGAGGGGACGCTCGTCGCCAACCCCGACGCCGTATCCGACGCCGTATTGCTTAGGCCGGGCAGCGACGTCACGCCGGCCGACATCCAAGAGTCCGTGCGCCGCGTTTACAAGCTCGGACATTTCCGCAAGGTAGATTTCTTCATAGACGGCGAAACGGATTCGAGCGTCTCCCTGAAGCTCGTTCTCGAAGAGTTCCCGATAGTCGACAAGGTCGAGTTTTCCGGCAACAGAAAGATAAAGAGGAAAGCGCTCGAAGAAAAAAAACTGCTGCGCTTTTTCGCGCCGCTCTCGGACGCGCAGCTGCACAAGAGCAAGCAGACGATTTTGGATATGTACGCCGAGAAGGGCTATCTGCTCGCGGAGGTCGACGCGCGGGTGATCCCCACGAGCGTTCCCGGCAACGCGATCGTAAGATACGAGATAACCGAGGGCCCTAGGGTAAGGGTGAGGTCGATTGTTTTCCACGGAAACCGCGACGTGACGTCGAGGTGGCTCGCGCGGCGTTTCAAGACTAAGGAGAACCGCTGGTGGCGCTCCGGCGATTTCAACTACGAGCTGTACCGTTCGCATCTCGACACGCTCATAATGCAATACAACGACAGAGGCCTGCTCGACGCCGCCGTCGAACGCGATACCGTATGGCATTCCGAAGACAAGCGGGACATATTCATAGAGATAACGATAAACGAGGGGCGCAAATATTTCGCGGGCGACGTCGCGTTTTCGGGCAACACGGTAATAGAGTCCGACACGCTCGCCGGAAAGGTCGCGCTCTCGCGGGGGCGGCCGTTCCGCAAGAGCCAGTTCGATATGACGAGGTATATGCTCGAGACGGCCTATCGGGAGGAGGGGTACCTTTGGGTGCGCGTTGAGGACAGACGCTCGTACAGGGGCGAGAACGCCGACACGATCGACCTGCTCTTCGAAATCGCGGAGGGGCGTCCGGCCATAGTGCGGAAGATCGACATACGCGGCAACGGCAAAACGTGGGAGAAGGTGATACGGCGCGAAATATCTCTTATGCCGGGTCAGCGGTACCGCCAGTCGCTCATGGCGGCGAGCCAGCAGAACATCATGCGCCTCGGCTATTTCCAGAACGTAATGCCCGACATAACGCCCAATGACGACGGCACGGTCGATTTGGTCTTCGATATAACGGAAAAGGACAATATAGGCCAGCTCACCGTGGGCGCGGCCTACAGCGACCAGGACAAGCTGACCGGCACGTTCTCAACCGCCATCCCGAACTTCCGGGGGGCGGGGCAGGAACTCAGGCTCGAGGTGCAGTACGGGAACTACAGAAGGCTGGGCACCGTCAGTTTCACGGAACCCTGGGCGTTCGACACGCCGCTTTGGCTCACGGGGACGGTTTTCGCCGACCAGCAGATCTACAGCTATTCGAACGGTACTTCCTACGACACCACTACGAGCTACGGATTCCGCGTCGGCGTGGGCCGTTCGCGCCTGTCGTGGCCCGACAGCAAATTCCGCTTTCAGTCGATCTACCAGCTCAGCCACCAGCGCGCGACCGGCGCGAGCAGGGCCGACGCGACCGTCGGCGATATGCGGATCATAGAGACGGGCATAATGAGCAAGCTGCGGCTCAACGTCGAGCGCTACGACCTCGACATGCCGCTCTTTCCGAACGAGGGGTCGCGGCTGACGATCACCCCTGAAATCGCCGGCATCGGCGGCGACTACAGGTACTTCAAGGGCACCGCGTCGTACGAAAACTACTTCCGGCTCCCCGCCAGGTTCGTCTTCGGCAGCGAGGTGAAACTGGGGGCGATAACGCCGCTGGCCGGCGAGCTGCGGATATCGAGAGACGACCTGTTCACAGGCGGCGGGGCCTACGGCGACGCGGTGGTGAGGGGTTACTTCGATTGGTCGCTGGGCGGTTACCGCAACTGGCGGGCGGGCGACGGGATATCCATGTTCGCGGTGAATCTGTCGTTGCGCTATCCGCTCATAGACCAGCAGATATACTTGGGCGTATTCGCCGACATGGGCAACACCTGGCCGTCGATCTCGGAGATCGACATTGGCGATTTGTACCGAGGGGTGGGCGGCGGGCTCCGAATCAATCTGCCGATGATCGGGGTGATGGGCGTAGATGTCGGGTACGGGCTGGATCCCGCCCCGCAATACAAGGCGGACATAAACGGAAAACCCAGCGGGATCAGCTGGCATATTATCATGAACAGAGGTTTTTAGGGAAAATTCGACAATAATTACCATAAATAAGGAGGGTGTTATGATGAGGGTGTTTCAGGTCGCGGTAACGGCGCTCTTCGCCGCCGCCGCATTCAGCGCGGCTTCCGCTCAGCTAAAACTCGGGTTCGTAAACTCCGAGAAGATCTTTACCCAGTTCGAGGGCACGAAGATCGCCCAGGAGAAGTTCAACAAGGAAGTGGCCAGGTGGGAGCAGGAGGCCTCCAAGCGGGCGAAGGAGATCACGGAGATGCGTGACCAGCTCGAAAAGCAGAGCCTCCTGCTCAGCGCCGAGCGCAAGAAGTCTCTCGAAGACTCTCTGCGTCAGAAGATCATCCTGCACGAAAAATTCTTGCAGGAGAAATTCGGGCAGCGGGGCGACGTGCTCTCCAAGAACGAGGAGCTGACCAAGCCCATTTTGGAGAAAATTCAGAAGATCATCGACAAGATCGCCAAGGACGAGCAGTTCGACTTCATATTCGACTACCGCGCGGGCGGGGTCGTCTTCGCGAAGCCGACCTACGACTTGACGGATCGGGTGCTCGCGCAACTGTCCAAGGAAAAATAAAATGAAACTGTCGGAGATAGCGTCACGTATAGGAGCGGAGTTTTCGGGCGGGCGCGACGCCGAAATCGCAGGCATCGCGTCGCCCGAGTCGGCGACCGGCGGGCATATAACTTTCGTGTCCGACGCCAAGTACGCGGATCAGGCTAAAACGTGCGCCGCCGCGGCGGTCATAGTCAAAAAGGGCGCGGCCTTCCCTGAGAAGACCTGCCTCGAAGTCGACGACCCGTACATCGGGTACGCCGTAACGGCGCAGCTCTTCGAAGACGTCTCGCCGGTCTTCGGCGAGGGCGTCCACCCGTCGGCGATAGTCGACAAAACCGCAATCATTGACAAGACGGTCTCCGTAGGCCCCGGCACGGTTATAGGTGCCGACGCGCGTATCGGCGCGAATTGCCGTATCGGCGCGAATTGCGTGATAGAGCGCGGCGTCAGCGTAGGCGAGTTTACGCGAATAGACTCCGGCGTCGTGATTCGTTACGGCACGCGGATAGGGGCGCGGGTGATAATACAGTCCGGCGCGGTGCTGGGCAGCGACGGCTTCGGCAACGCTCGCGGAAAAGACGGCGTCTTCGTCCGCATCCCCTGCTTCGGCATAGTAACAGTGGAAGACGACGCGGACATCGGCGCGGGCGCGACGATAGACAGAGGCAACTTCGAACCCACGGTGATAGGCAAAGGGGTGAAGATAGACAACTTGGTCCACATAGCCCACAACGTAACGATAGGCGAAAACACCGCTATGGCCGCGCAGACGGGCATATCCGGCTCGACAACGATAGGCAAGCGCGTAATCATAGCGGGCCAGGTCGGGTTCGTAGGCCATATAAACATCGGCGACGACGCGTTCATAGGCGCGAAAGCCGGAGTGTCGAAAAGCGTCGAACCCAAAGCGAACGTCACTGGTTATCCGGCGAGAGACACCATGACGGTAAGAAAAATAGAAGCGGCGTCGAGCAGATTGCCGGACTTGCTGAAGGAAGTTAAAAAACTGAGGGAAGAGGTGGAGGAGTTGAAGGCGCTGCCTTTTACGCATCTCGCAGAAGTTAAGGGATTAAGAAAAGAGGTTGAGGAGTTGAAAACAAATCTGGATTAGGATTTAAAGACTGATGACGGTCATTACATAAAATATCAAACTAATCAACGGCTTAGACGTTTATAAAGAAAGGATTGTTAGCGGTATGGCGTTCCAACACACTATCGGCAAAAGCGTCTCTCTAACCGGCGTCGGCCTGCACACGGGCGTGTCGTCGCAGGTTACGTTTTCTCCCGCTCCCGAAAACTACGGGATCAAATTCGTCCGCGCCGACCTCGACGGCAAGCCGGAGATTCCCGCCGACATCGACAACGTAGTCGATTTGTCGCGCGGCACCGCCATAGGCCTCGGCGACGTGCGGATGTACTCGGTCGAGCACGTGATGTCGTGCTTCGCCGGCCTCGAAATCGACAACTGCCGCGTGGAGGTCAACGCCCAAGAGATACCGCTCATGGACGGCAGCGCCATGCCGTACGTCAACCTCGTACAGAAAGCCGGGATCGTGGAGCAGGAGGCGGAACGCGCGTACATCAATATAGACGAGCCGCTGATGTTCGTCAAAGGCGACATCGCGCTCGGCGTCTTTCCGCTCGACTACCTGCGCGTCACCTTAGAGATAGACTACAAATACCCCGCTCTGGGCGCGCAATACACGACGATGTTCTCGCTCAAAGACTACGTTGCCGACTTCGCCCCGTCGCGCACCTTCTGCTTCCTCTCAGAGATACAAAAACTGCGCGAACAAGGCCTTATTAAAGGCGGCAGCTTAGACAGCGCGCTGGTGGTTCAAGACGTGGAATTGACGGATGAGAAAGTAGAGTATATCCGTAAACTGTTCGACAACTACAAGGGCCCCGTGGGACCCGGACAGAACGGCTATCTCAACAACACGGAACTGCGCTTCTGGAACGAACCGTGCCGCCACAAAGCGCTTGACCTGATCGGCGATCTCTATCTGCTCGGCAAGCCGATAAACGCGCACATCCTCGCCGCCCGCACAGGCCACGCGGCCAACATAGAGACCGCGAAGATGATCCGCGAACAGGTCAAAAAACAAGAAAAGAAGAGGGCCGGAGAGGCGATAAAACTCACATACGAGGACATCACCAAAATTCTCCCCCACCGTTTCCCGTTCCTGTTAATTGATAAGGTGACGAGCATCATCCCCGACAAAGAAATCGTGGCGCACAAAAACGTCTCTTTCAACGAAGACTATTTCAACGGCCACTTCCCCGGCAATCCGGTGATGCCCGGCGTATTGCAGATAGAGGCCATAGCCCAAGCCGCCGGAATCATGGGCCTCTACAAAAACTACGACAAGGAATCAGGCGTTCCGGTAGACGCCAAAGTCCTGTTCATGGGCATAGACAACGCGAGATTCAGAGGCATGGTCCGTCCCGGCGACGTGCTTAGGATAGAGGTGAAAATGCTCCAATTCAAACGCGGCATCGGAAAGTTCGACGGAAAGTGTTTTGTGGACGACAAGCTCGTTTGCGAGGCGGTCGGGATGGCGATGTTCGAGAAGGAATGATTAAGATTACAAATATTAACAACTGAAAGATGATTGCAATGTCCGACGATAATAACATCAGCTGCCCGTGCAACGGCGGTTGCGCCGTCAAGCCCAAGATTCACCCGACCGCTATAATAGAGCCCGGCGCTCAAATCGGCGCCGACGTCTCTATCGGTCCGTACGCGATTATCGAAAGCGACGTCGTAATAGGCGACGGTTCCGAGATCGGCCCTCACGCGATGATCGGCGACGGCACGCGCCTCGGCGAACGCTGCCGAATCTTTTTGGGCGCGGCCGTCGGCCTCGAACCGCAGGACAAAAAGTTCGCCGGCGAAAAAACTCTGACATTCATAGGCGACGACACGCTCATCCGCGAGTACGTGACAATAAACCGCGGCACCAGCGCAACCGGCGCCACGCGGGTCGGTGCTCGAGGCTGGATCATGGCCTACTGCCACATCGCCCACGACTGCGCGGTCGGCGACGACGTGACCATCTCCAACGCGCTCGCTATGGCCGGCCACGTGACGGTCGGCGATCACGTGACCATCGCCGGCATCGTCTCCATCAATCAATTCTGCCGCATAGGCGACCACGCCATGGTAGGGGCGCGGGCGCGTGTCTCATCCGACATCGTCCCCTACGCTCTGATAGGCACCGAGCCGCTCAGAGTCGTCTCCGTCAATAAAATCGGCTTGGAAAGACGCGGCTTTACGACGGAACAGATAAACAACATCAAACACGCCTACAAAATACTCTTCCGCGACGGACTCCAACTCAACGACGCTTTGACAAAGATCGAATCCGAATTCCCCGGCGACGCCGCTATAAAGACGCTGACGGACTTTGTGAGGGGGAGCGAAAAGGGATTTCTGAGGATGGCGACGGAAGCGCCTACCGGCCCGGCGGCTTGATTTCGCGGCCGGTCTATGAACTGACCTAAAATACGTATTAAGAACCTCTATCGCCAAAACCCGCCCCGTTACCCCTCGACCGCCTTCTTCCGCAACTCGTACAGCAGCGTCAGCGCGTCCATCGGCGTGACGGCGTTCAGGTCTATGCTCTTCAATTTCGCTATGATAGACTGCGCGTACTCGTCAATCGCGTTCAGCTGCACCGCTCCGCCGCCGTCCGTTTGCGTCGCGGACGACGAGGACGGCGGCGCGGAGGCCGTCGCGCCGAAACTGCCGTCTTTTTTGCGGGCTAACGCGGGTTTGTGGTCGGGGGTCAGTTCCATGTTCTCTAAGTTGTTCAGGATTTCCCGCGCCCGCAGGATTACGCTCGTGGGCACACCGGCTAATCTTGCCACTTGGATTCCATAGGAATGGTCGCATGAGCCTGTGTCTATCTTGCGCAGGAATATTATCTTGTCGTTCCACTCTTTGACTTTTACGTGCAGATTCTTTATGCGCGGGTATATCAGCGGCATCTCCGTCAGCTCGTGGTAGTGGGTGGCGAACAACGTCCTTGCCGCGCGGTCTTTGTTTTCGTGCAGATACTCGGCGACCGACCAAGCTATCGATATTCCGTCGAACGTCGATGTGCCGCGCCCTACTTCGTCAAGCAGTACAAATGATTTATCCGTGGCGTTGTTGAGAATGTTCGCCACCTCTATCATCTCCACCAAGAACGTGCTCTGACCGCGGGCCAATCTGTCGGACGCGCCTACACGTGTGAAGAATTTATCCACAATGCCTATTTGCGCGGACGCGGCGGGGACGAAAGAGCCCATTTGCGCCATTATCGCAATCAACGCGGTCTGCCGCAAATATGTGGATTTTCCCGCCATGTTGGGGCCTGTAATCAAGGCGATTTGCGATTCGCCGGACAGCAGGTCTGTGTCATTCGGCACGAACTCGCCGCCCTCGCATAATTTCTCCACTACGGGATGGCGGCCCTCTTTTATGACTATGTCCGCGCCGTCGTTTACCGTCGGGCGGCAGTAGGCGTTTTCGGCGGCTATGCGGGAGAGGGATACGAATATGTCTAACGCGCTTATAGCCTGCGCCGCCCGCTGTATCCGCTCGCAGTGCGACGCTATCTCTCTGCGCAGTTTGGCGAAGACTTCATATTCCAACGCGCAGAGTTTCTCCTCCGCGCCGAGAATTTTCTCCTCCATCTCTTTCAATTCGGGCGTAACGTACCGTTCTCCTGTTGACAGCGTCTGCTTGCGCATATAATTATCGGGAACGGCGCGGTGGGTGTTGGCGCTTGATACCTCTATGTAGTAGCCGAAGACTTTATTGTATCCCACTTTGAGCGACGAGATTCCCGTGCGCTTCCGCTCGTTCTCTTGCAGTTTCGCGATCCACTGCTTCCCGTTCACCGCCGCGTCGCGGAGTTCGTCGAGGTCGTCGTCTATCCCCTTGCGTATTATGCCGCCCTCTTTGACGGAGAGCGGCGGTTCGTCTACAAGCGTTACGGCGATACGGCTTGCTAGACCTTCAAAACCCGACAATTCTTTACAGATTGTATCGATATATTGGATGTTGCAAGCGGCGAGCGCCTTTTGCAGTTTGGGAAATGATTCGAACGAGCGGCGCAGCGCGTTTATGTCGCGGGCGTTGGCGCGTTCAAATGTCACCCGCGAGACAAGACGCTCCAAATCAGCGATTGATTTCAGGAAAAGTTCCGCTTCCCCGCGCGTGAACGTGTCGCGTTTGAACCACTCCACGCAATCCAACCTCTCGTTTATCGCGGTCACGGATATAAGCGGGTGGGCGAGCCATCGCCGCAGCATCCTCGCGCCGAGCGCGGTGCTTGTGCAGTCTAACACGGATATCAACGCGCCCTCGGTGTCGTCGGACTGCATTGGTTTGAACAGCTCCAAATTTCTGATGGTGGACGGATCGAGTTCCGCGAATTGTTTAGCGGCGCGGGGGGCAATGGCGGTGATGTGGCGCAGGTCGCTTTTCTTCTGCTCTTTAAGGTAGCGGATGAGCGCCCCGCCCGCGCGTACGGCGCAGTCTATCCCTTCCAATCCGAGCCCCTGAACGGAAGCGATGTCGAAGTGTTTGGTCAAGGCTTCCGTTGCGGTGTCCGTGTCGAATTTCCAGTCTTCGTATCTTGAGATGTATATCCTGCGATAGAGCGAGCGCGTACACTGTTCCAACGTCTCAGCCTGTTCTGTAGCGACAAGTATCTCGCCGGGATCTACGCGGACGAGTTCGTGTTCCGCCGCCTCGCGTTCCATCTCTTCCACTTGAAAAAATCCTGTTGATAAGTCGCAGACGGCGAGTCCGCAGAGGTTTGATTTTTGCGAGTAGTAGACGGCGGCGATGAAGTTGTTCGCCCGTTCCTCTATAAAACTGTCCTCCGTGGCCGTGCCCGCAGTGATGACCTCAACCACGTCGCGTTTGACTAATCCCTTTGCGGACTTCGGGTCTTCGGTCTGTTCGCAGATGGCGATTTTGTATCCGGCGCGGACGAGTTTGTTCGCGTAGCGGTCGAGGGCGTGGTGCGGAAACCCGGCGAGCGCGGTGCTCTCCGGGCCGCCCTGATAGCGCGACGTCAGGGTGATGCCGAGCACCTTGTTGGCGATCTTCGCGTCTTCGTTGAACATCTCGTAGAAGTCGCCCATCCGGTAGAGGAGGACGGTGTCGGGATTGCGGGCCTTTATGTCATTATACTGACGCATCAGCGGCGTGGACGCGGCGGCGGCCGCCGGGGTGTCGGCGGCGGGCTTTTTCTTGTGGTGCGATTTGCGCGGACGGTCGGATTGGGCTGACCGGGCGGCGGTCACGGCGGCGGCGGTATCGACAACGTATCGGGGGCCGCCGGAGCGGTCCGCGCCGGAATCAAAGCGTCCCGGCGGTTCCGACGCGGGGGCTGGATCGGGCAGGAACGACATCTGCAAAGGTTCAACCGTCATGGAAAGCGGCCTCCGTGATTATTTTATAGAAATATACTATAATGGTCGCGATGGAGTCAAGCGGGGGGCGGAAAAATTAATTTTCAGGGGGATGAAAAAAATTTACTTTTTTATTCGTGTGGATTTGGGGTTGATCCTTTGGGTTAAGGGGTAAGCAGTAATATACATCATTCCCCGACAAAAAAGGGCGGGAACGCGTCCCCGCCCTTTTTATCGACACTGTCCCGCCGACCGCCGCTCTACCACGCCTTAACGTCCTTGTCGTTGATTTCCACCGCGTCGCCGCTGAGCGTCAGCGTGGCTATGCCCAAACTCCGCGCTTCCTCCGCGATGTTTTTTTCAAACGACATCCCGCCGAGACCTAAATACATCTTGCAATCCTTATACTCCGGAAAAATCTGCCTGAATCTCGGCAGCTGCACATCAATCAGACGCTTAAGAGCCTCTCGCCCCACACGATGTTTAACCTCAATAATCGCAACCGATGTCCCGTTGTAAAGAAGAACGTCGTACTCACCCGTCACGTTTTTGCCGTCAGGAAGCGTTCTTGACCGCACTGTTCCATGATCAACGGAATCAAACTTTATTCCGGCGAAAATCTTGTCTTTCGCCAACGAATGGAACACTATCTCCTCAGCGATAAGACCGTTGTTTTCGCCGATGCCGCCTAATTCCTTGTGTATCTTGGCAAATTTTTTGTCGGTCTCCGCCATTTGCTTGGCATTCTTCTCAAGCTGCTCGGCAACCCTGTCAATCTTAGCGTCGATCTCCACCGATCTCTTGGCGGATTCCGCCTGCACCGCCCTGATTTCAGCAAAGCCCGCCATTATCTCCTCAAACGTCGGTACATTCCCGCCCATAATCCCTCCTATTTATGATTTACTTTAACGCTCCACAACTCCCCAACCAACGCCAACATACATAAAATAATATCCCGACCCGACCGATGTCAAATTTATCTGCCGCCGACCAGCCCGCCCCTACGCCGCCTCGTCCTCGCGCTCGTAGTGCGGCCGGTAGGATTCCCAGTCGCTGGATTATGGCGTGGTGATTTTTGCCGTCTTTGTCATCTCGCAAATGTTTGCCGCCATAATTTTTCCTTGCTTTCTCATTTTGCAAACGCGGGATGGGTTGAAATCTCTAGCGGGGACGGTTTACATATAAGATAATCACTGCGGGGATGAAAATCAATAGGGATTGTGAAAAAAGTTTACTTTTTTTATTCGTGGGGATTGGGGGCTATCCTTTGGGTTAAGGGGTAAGTAGTAATATAAATCATGGGGAGGCCGGCGGACGCAACGGACGGAGCGGACGTTATTCATGCGGTAGCCGTCGAGCACGCTGTCGAAGATATAGTACATGCTCCGGAGGCAGGCGTAACCGCCATTGCCCTCCGTAGCCGTTTACCGGAAGCCGAAGCCGCCGGCGTTTCTGAAAACGCCGCAGCTCTTATTCTCTTTCTCACATCTGCTCTTTCTGCTGTTTGAACAGATTCAGCTTGTACTCCACCTCGCCGAGCAGGAATCGAAGCTCCGACGCTTTCTCCACCGCCTCCTGTATGCGCTGCTGCTCCGCCGAGAGATTGGTCATCGCCGCCTTTACGTCTTCCACGAGAATCGTGAGGCTCGATATGCGGTTCTCGGCTTCCTTTATCAACTGCTTTTCTCTCGCGAGCTCCCTTATGCGGCGTTCCACCGACTCCATCATGCCGGACATCTCGCCCACTTTGCGTCCGACCTCGTCGATGTCCTTCGACCTCTCGTTTATGTCTTCTATGCGCGAGGAGGCCAAGCCGAGTATGTCGTTCAGGCCGTCTATCTTCTTCTGCGTCACGTTGACGAGCTCCCTGCCCTTGTCTATGGAGTCTATGCGGATCTCCATGTCGGAGACGATTGTGTCCACGCTGTTTATCCGCGCGTCTATGGCCTCTATCTTGTTCGTGCGGCGGTTGATTTGGTCCATCTCCTGCTTGAGGTTTTCGAGGAGTTTTTCCACGCGGACGAGCTCGGCGGCCGAGGAGCTTATCGCTATCTGCTGCTGTCTGACCGCTTCGATCTGGGCGTTGCTGCCCTCTATCAGTTTGTCGAATTTCTCGCGGTTGCGCTCCATCGCGGCGTCAACATCGCCCACGTTGGACTTGAAACGCGACACGTCTTTCTCCGCGTCGGAAACGAGGCTCTGGAGTTTGATGCGGATGTCGCGGATGTGGTTCTCCTCCTGCGACAGAGCCTGCCTCTCCTCTGTCAATCTGGCGACCATGTTCTTCGCCTCCATGGATTGCACGGATATGGCCGAGAGCTGCGTGATGACCGCGTCCACCTTCGACTGCTCCTTCGTCAGGCTCTGTATCTTCATGTTGATGTCGCCGAGCAGATAGTTGAGCTGGTCTAAGCGTTTTTCCGTTTTCTCCACCATCGCTTTGCGTTGGAGCTGGCCGTTTATCCGCTCGTCAACCTCGTTCACCATGGAGCCGAGCCCGTCGATCTTCCTCTGCACCTCGTCTATGATGCCGGCTTTGTCCTCGGTGGCTTTTATGCGCCCCTCGATCTTGCCGGAGAGCGCCTCAAGGTCGTCGATCTTTCTGCCGATCCCCGTGATGAGGCCCTCGTACTTGCCTATGCCCTCCACGCCCTTCTCCAACTTGTTGAGGCTGTCGAAGTACTCGCGGATTTTGTTGTTCGTGCCCTCTATGTCCACGCGCCGCTTTTGCAGATTCTCCTCGTTCGCGCCTATTTCCTCTATGAGCGCTTTTATGTCCTCCAGCTTGGTCTCGAAGCCCGCGACCGCCCTCTCCTGCTTGGCGAGCGACAGCACCTTCGCGTCGAAATCGCGCAGCTGCGACTCTATGCCGGAGATGTGCGCCGAGATCGCGTCCACAGTCTGCCACTCTTTGCTCGCCTCCTCTATCTTCAACTTCACCTTGTCGAGCGATTTCTCGTACTCCATCACCTGCGTCCTGCTGCCCTCGGCGACGGACAGGTGCTTCTTCAGGGAGTTGAGCGTGGCCTCCGTGTTCTTCGCCACGGAGTGCACCTCGCGCACCCGCTCGTTTATCGCGTCTATGTTCTTAGTGTGCTGCTGCACCTCCGCCAGCCGGTTCTCGAAGTGGCTGTCTAAGCGGCGCGTCTCCTCCACCATCTGCGTCATCTCCTTCATCAGCTCCTTGAAGTTGCGTATCTCGCTGATGGACTCTTGGGACTTTTCGAGCATCTCGTCGATCTGGTTGATGTTCTTCTCCGTCTTCTCGAGCGAGGCGATCTTGGTTTGCAGCTGCTTTATGTCTATGTCTATGCGCCAGATCATCTTGTTGAGCAGGAGCGACTCCTCGTTGGCCTTGTCAACCACCATGCGCTGTTTTTCGAGCGAGGAGATTTTGGTCTTCACGTACTCGGAGAGGCTGTTGAGGCTTTCGAGCTTTTCGCGCATCACGCGGAAGCGGCTGATCTCCTGCTCCATGTCGCTCACTTTGCCGCGCACGATGTCCGCGTCCGCGTCGGACTCGGTCCACTTCGTCTGCGCCGCGTCGAACTGGTCTGTCCACGACCGCAGCTGCTCCTCAAGCTTGGCGAGCCGCGTGTCGGCGAGCTTCTGCCTGTCCTCGAGATCGACCGCCCGCTTCAGCGTGTCGAGCACGGTGTCCCCGCCCGGCGCGCTCAGCTTCTGGATCAGCGCGTCCACCTTGACGCTGAGGTTGTTCACGAAGCTCTCCTGAGCGGTGACGCGCGCCACCGTCCGCTCCATAGACGCCATGCGCTCCGACAACTTGTCCGAAGCGTCAATAACCCCCTGAATCTCCTTCAAGCGCGACTCAAGGAACTCCGCGAGTTCCTGGGGATCCTTAATCTCTTTCTTCTTTGATGAAAACATCATAAGAGAAGCTCCTCTTTTGGGAATGGTATCTCCCTGTATATTTTCCACTGCCCCTGATCTTTCCTGAATATCAGCCGCTTCGCGTTCTCCATCCGGTTGTTCCGGTTGGTGTTGTACACCTGGAAGAACTTGACGGTAGCGACGTTGTCCGTGTACTCCGTGAGCGTTATGCCGCTCAGATCGACGTATATCGCCGAGTACGCCTCGAACAGCCCCTTCTTGCGGTCGCGGAAGGCCGGCCAGTTCATTGCGCCGTCCGTGAAGCCGGAGGTTAGGTAGAATGTCGAGTACGTATCTATGTCGCGGGACTCCCACGCCGTTTTCCAGCCCGTGACTATGTCCTCAAACTCGCTCTGCTTGCGGCTGTGGTCGGCGGCCGCCTCGGCGCGGCGCGACGCGAGCTTGCGGAAATCGACCGAGGCCACGTGCTTCTTGGCCTCCTCCTCCCCGCTGAAAATAACCACCGGCACACCCGGCCAATCGTTCTTTAACGTCGCGGCGATGTCGAGGATGTCCTGGTTGGCGACCGCTATGCACCCCTGCGTGAAGAGCGGCGGGATGCTGCCGCGCTCCGACCCGTGCACCCATATCCCGTGCCCCGTGCGCCGCTCGCGCCTGTCGTCCTCGTTCGGGTAGTCGAGGATGAACGCCGCCGGCCCGTATATATTAGTGAGCTCGCTCCTATGCTTGCGCCCGATGATGAAGTAGACGCCCTCCGGCGTCATCTTGTCCCCCTCCACCGTCTTGCGCCCGTCCCGCTCCCCGGTGGCTATGGAATAGGCTTTGGCCACCTCCCAGCCGCCCGCCCCCTCTTTGAAGACGTACATCACTTTGGCGTACTTGTCAACGAGCATAAGCCAATCGGATATCCCGTGCGGCGCGGTCTTCAGGAAAAGATCGACCAGCGCCTTGTCCGAGCGCGGCGCGGCGGTCTGCCGCTCCGGCTGCGGGGGCGGCGGCGCCATAGGCGCGGTGTCGGCGGGCACCGCCGTCGCCGCGTTCTCGGCGAAACCCTCCGGCAGCACCGCCGCCTCCGGCAAGACCGCGTCCTCCGGTATGCTCTGCACGGCCGCCGCCGCCGCGACCGCGTTGTCGTCGGCCGACCCCCGCTCCGCGTCCGCCGCGCGCCCCGCCGCGACCGACACGGATATCCGCTGAATCGCGAACCCCGCCCCGAAAACTAAGGCCGCCGCGACCGCGACGATCCCCAAAACCTTCGCCCCCTTGACCGCGTACGGCCAAGCCGCCGCGATATCGACCGCCCCGCGCGCCCGGACGGGCCGCGAAGGCTTCGCCGGCTTAACGGGTTTAGCGGGCTTGACAGGCTTGACGGGTCTCGCCGGCTTGACGGCCGCCGTCTTGAGCTTGACGGGCTTGACCAGCCTCGCCGGTGCCGCGTCCACCGCCGCCTTGAGCTTGACCGGTCTGACCGGCTTGGGCGCCGCGTCGTAGGCGCGCGAAATCTCGCGGGAGCGCTTCCACGTGTGGACGCGGAACTCGGCCTCCTTGAATTTGAACGCGAAATATCTGTTTATGCTGTCCCAAAGCCGCATAATAAAAAAACCGCTTTCACGAAAAAGAGAACCCGCGAACCGCAACATACTGTACGCGCGACGCGCCCCCCATACTAAATATGCCCCCGTATGCCGCCGAAACGCCCATAGAAACCAGTCAAACGCTCCCGGCCGCCGCGACGCCGGGCGGGGGACGCAAAAGACACCACATCATTATAAATTATATTATCGCGCGGGTAAGAATGCAAATTTCATGTGATTTTAATTGACGGGGGGTATTTAGGCGGACGGCCGGCCGCCGTAATGTATATTCATAGCAGGGCATTCCTTGTTAACGCAAAAATGAAAGGCCGGCCGGTTATGGAATACGAAAAAGTTACGGAAGAACAGGACTATAAGCGGCGCAGCTATAACTGGAAAACGGCCATCGGCTTGCAGAAGGTTGACAACCTCGTTCCGAGCCGCTATCTTATCGAGCTGGCCAACCGCAACATAAACGGCGAAATCTCGCTCTCGGACGTCCGCGATAAAATACGGGATTATTACGACAATAAACCGCGAAAAGAAGAGGATCCGGAGCGGCAAAGGGAAGCGGACTTCGTCTCGCAGAGAATAAGCGAGATTCTGTCCGAAAGGGCGTTCACGCTGTCGCCGGTGGAACTGCTGTCGATCCACAAACGCCTGTTCGAGGACATCTACGAATTCGCCGGAAAGGTCAGGACGTGCAATATCTCCAAAAAAGAGTATATCCTGAACGGCGAAACGGTCGAGTACGGCGACTGCGCGAACCTCAAAGAAATGATGGAACACGATATAGACAAAGAAAAACGCTTCGACTATTCGGCGCTGGAAGATAGGGAACGGGTCTCCCGTTTCGCGACGTTCATATCCGACCTCTGGCAGATACACCCTTTCGCCGAGGGCAACACGCGGACGACGGCGGTGTTCGCCGTAAAATACCTGCGCACGCTCGGCTTCGACGTTGACAACGATCTGTTCGAAAAAGAATCATGGTACTTCAGAAACGCGCTCGTAAGGGCGAATTACACGGATTTTAAAAAGAACATCCACAAGTCCGACGTTTGGCTTATGAAGTTTTTGGGGAATCTGCTGTTCGGGGAGAAGAACGAGCTGAGGAATCGGGAGATGACGGTCGGCGGGTGATCCGCAGGGGATGGGTCAAAATATGTCCAAATCGGCACATACGGTGTAGCCGATTAAGCCGGCCCCGTATTGCCGCGCCGAAATATCCCCCCCGTAGAACTTTTTTGACTTTTTTCATATAACTATTGACACCCGTCCGTCCCAAATACTATTTTAATTCGTATAAATGGAGGCCGCCGAAACTCAGGCTTCTCGGCGGCCTCCGCTAAAACCACTGTTTTGGGGAAGGATTGGTTACGGTGTTGACGGTTTTGGTTTTGTCTATAACGACGCTGATAATTTTGTCTATAACGACGACGCGCTTCTGGGACGCGAGCCGTAGCGTTGCGCTCATCCCCTGCGCCGCAACGCAGCTTTACACAATGAGAAAATACCCCCCCCCCCCCCCCCCCCCCCCCCCCCCCCCCCCCACCACCCTCTAAATGCCTGTTTTTGCGCCCAAATATCCACGAGACTGTCATTAAATCGTCAGGGAGACGTTTTTGCCGCCCCGGCGAAACATCGCTCGGAACGCGCTATAATCGCAATATACAAGCCGTTGGGTTTTTGCGTTTTCACCTACGCTCCGGCTTTCCGCGCACGGTCAGCCGCGCAAACATTTATCGAGAGGCACTAAGATGAAAAAGCCGACGCTTCTTCTCATCGCCGCGTTATTTATTGTAATGACCGCAACATCCGTCCGCGCCCAAATCAAGTATGTTGCGGTCGTGGAGACGGAGATAGACGAACAGTCCGGCGCGGCGGCTAAGCTGAACAGGGCGGAGGTGAGGCTTATGACGGCGGAACTGCGAAGCACCGCCGTCAAAAACCTGCCGCGGGACAGGTTCAACATAATGACCTCCGAGACCGTCATGTCGCAGGGCAGCGCGAAATTAGAGGAATGCGCGGAGGAAAACTGCGTCATAGCCCTCGGAGCCAAAATCGGCGCGGACTACATCGTGCGCGGCATCGTAAGCAAACTGGGGACGAACCTCACGATGTCGGTGGAGATGTACGAGACGGAAGACGGAAACTTGGTGGCCACGTCGGGCGTTGTCCGTTCGGAGAATATCGCGGATCTCGTGGACAAAGCGGCGGCGGCCTGCGCGGAGATGTACAAGACGTTTGTGAGCACGCAACACCCCGCGCCGAAAGCTCCGGCGGTTGCGCAGGAACCGCCGAGCTTGGAAGTTGCCGCGGCGGAGCATGAAACGGTTCCGACGGCGAAATCGGGGACGGAAAGCAAGGCTAAGAAGATTGAGAGGGCTGAAAAATCTGAAAAGCCTAAGAAGAATGTTGTCGCGGCGGAGCCGCAAATGCCGTTGGAACGCAAGCCGATGACGGGGTTTTTGCTCGGGTTCAATTTCAATTCGAGCTATCCGAGCTATGGCGTTGGCCATTACGCCGCCCAACTAGGGATTGTCCATTCCCGCCCGATAAAAGGATTTGGAGATATGCTGTCGCTGAACGCGGAGGGTAACGTCTTGGCTGGTGCCGCCATGTCTTACAGCGGTTTTTTCGGCGTTAACACGCCGGCGACGGTTTTGCTGCAATGGCATTTCTTATCCGTCGAAGCGGGCGCGGATATGGATTTGCTTTTCGGCGACGACGTGACATTGTTCAACGCCGGATTTGTGACAGGCGCGGGCATCGGGTTCAGCAAGAAACGCTCTCGGCGTTATTTCTACAGATATTGCGGCGGATATGCCTACAGCGCGCATGTCATAGGCATGCGATGGCTGTTTTAGTTTTGTGATTTGAGGAAATGTAGAGACGCGATTAATCGCGTCTCTACGTTATGCGGCAGAAAACGTATTCTGAACTATGGACTAAAGGAGGTTGCAATGTTTATGATTATACGGCGGAAACGTATGTTTTCGGTTGGGGCGGCAGTCGCGGCAGCGGTTGTTTTGTGCTGCGGGTGCTCGGATTACGGTGTCGGTGAAGCGTTCGTGGTTGCGAGAAACGGCGGGAACAACGAGTGCGGTAAAGACGGGACAGCCGGTTCTTGCAAGAAAGTTACGATAGGCGGTCAGACGTGGATGGCGGAGAATTTGAACTATAAGCCGTCAAGCGGCAACAGCTGGTGTCCTGACAACAAGGAATCCTACTGCAATATATACGGCAGGCTGTACGATTGGGCGACGGCGATGAATATAGATACAAAATACAACAGCAATAAATGGGACGGCAGCGATGTTAAACATCGAGGGGTATGTCCGAAAGGATGGTATTTGCCGTCTCGCGCGGAGTGGGACACGTTGGTTGCGTATGCGGGTGGTGATTCCAATGCTGGTAAGAAACTGAAATCGACATACGGTTGGTATAAAGGCGCCGGTCTTTACGGTACTGATGATTTTGGTTTTTCGGCCTTGCCGGGCGGCGGCCGCTACTCCATCAACCACTCCGACGATGTCTACGGTGCCGGCTACGACGGCCATTGGTGGACGGCCACGGAGTACGACGGGAGCCGTGCTTACTACCAGAACATGGACTACAGCTCCGACGGCGTGGACGAGAGCTACTACGACTGGGGCCGCGCGGACGAGAGCTACTACGGCACCGGCAAGAGCTATGGGTACTCTGTGCGTTGCGTTAAGGACTGAAGCATGGCGCGGCAGGCGAAGCCAATCGCATCCCGCCGTCGTTAGCCGCGCAGCGGCGGGTCGAAAAATTTTTAGAAAATTGACGCATCCGCTGTCGGCGTATATTATATTTAATTCATACCCAAAGCATCGTTCATTTATTATTTTCAGGGTATATAATTAAGGAGATGTGATGGGCGACAATGAACTCATTTTAATGCCAAACGGCGATGAATCTGATTTTTACGAGCAAGTCTCGGATTTGCTTGCCTCGGCGCGTCGGTTCGCCAAACGGCAATTAGACCGCGCCATCGTCTCCACATATTATGAAGTGGGGC
>Ga0268262_10001940_pt1 | contig 24558 bp, 23 predicted proteins | sample TergutNc150P3_FD_190354 | JGI IMG/M metagenome (GOLD analysis project Ga0268262, IMG submission 190354) | Nasutitermes corniger P3 segment gut microbial community from laboratory colony in Florida, USA - Nc150 P3 (SPAdes) (version 2) | ecosystem: Host-associated > Arthropoda: Insects >...
GGGGGGGGCACAAGACAGCGGATTTATTCGGCTGCTTTGGCTAGTGGTTAGTTGGAAATTGTTTTTGGAAACAACGTTTAGAGAGCTTGCACCGCAAGCCCTAGCGTTAAATGTTGTTTTACCAAAAAGGGTCATATTCAATGTAAATATAGTAAAAATTTGTTTGGTGATAAATTTGCATTTGTAGGGGCAGGGTCTGCCTGCCCCTGTGGTTGTCGGTTTGCCATAAATACGAATGTCGTGCGTTTATATGCGGTTGTATGTGTTTAATAAATATCATTTCACATTTGGGGCAGGCGAACCCTGCCCCTACAGGTCGGATCATTGTGTTTTTTACGCATTGGGTTGTTGTGCCAAATTTTCTATATTAACCCTATATGCCTAAAGATTACGCAAAAAGCAATCGCAAGAGCCTGGATATGGAGCAACTGCAAGATTTGCGGCTTCCTATGATCATAGAACTTGGCTCAACAATGGTGACCGTAAGGGATTTGCTGAATTGGCAAAAAGATTCCATAATAGAGCTAGACAGGGTGGCTGGCGAAAACGTGGATTTGCAAATCAATGGCAAAATCATGGCAAAAGGCGAAGTTGTGGTTATGAACGACCATTTGGGGTTTAGGCTCGTCACACTTTTAAGCCCAGAAGAAAGACTAAAGAGCCTCTGATGATAAAATTAGCCAAACGGCGTGTAAAGTGGCATATTCCACCTCCTGTTATACATCTTCTTATATGGCTGTTTTTATATCTGGTTCCAATAGTTCTGGGAAATCAAGAGAGTGGAGAAGCTTGGCGTTTCCGTTATTGGACAACCATTCCCTTTTTTGCAGTTATAATTATTTTTTATGCAAACTTCTCATTTTTAGTGCCAAAATTTCTTTTTGAAAAAAAACGCATTTCCTACGCACTCATAAATTTGGCTATATTTGCAGCCGCTCTTTTCTTAATTAGTGTATGGAGAAACCACGTAATATCCCTTGGTGTTATAAAAGTGAGAAGTGATGATTGGCTTTTAAAAAGCGTTATAAGTTATGTATTTACAGTTGGAATAGCAATGTCTGCCTATTCAACTACAATGTGGTTTAAATCAAAAGATACTATGTATAATCTTGAGCTTGAAAATATACGCTCGGAATTGTCTTTTTTGAAAATGCAAATATCACCGCATTTTTTGTTCAACACGCTCAACAACATTTTAACCCTTATAGACGAAAATAAAAAGCTTGCAAAAGAATCTGTGCTGCAACTTTCAAAACTGCTACGCTCCGTGCTTTACGAATCTGAAAACGATACTGTGACAATAAAGCAAGAGATAGAATTTTTAACAAATTATTCCAACTTAATGCGGCTTCGCTATGGTTCCGAATTGAATTTCAGTTTAGAGACGGATTTATCCGAACCAGATGCCCCAATCGCTCCTCTTTTGCTTATGCCCTTGTTTGAAAATGTTTTCAAGCATGGAATCAATTCTATGAAAGACAGTTTTATAAACATAAAAATAAGTTCTAAGAACAGAAAAATTATTTATGAAAGCACAAATACATATTTTCCAAAAACGCCTCAAGATAAAAGCGGCGGTAGCGGCATAGGCATTGCCAATATGCAAAAAAGGCTTGCCCTGCTCTACGAAAATCGCTTTTACTACGATTGCAAAATTGATGGGGAAAACTATATAACAAAACTAGAATTGCAATATGACCCAAGCAATTGAAATTCGTAAAGCCAAAGAACACAATCTTAGGAGCATAGACATAAATCTGCCGCGTGATTCCTTTGTTGTGATTACGGGAGTTAGCGGTTCGGGCAAGAGCAGCCTCGCTTTTGATACCATTTTTCAAGAGGGGCAGCGCAGGTATATAGAATCGCTTTCCGCTTATGCGAGACAATTCATAGGCACAATGAAACGCCCCGATGTGGAAAGCATAAAGGGAATTTCACCCACAATTTCAATAGACCAAAAAACCATAAACAGAAATCCTCGCTCAACGGTGGGAACTGTAATTGAGATTTTTGACCATTACCGTTTATTGTTCGCCCGCCTTGGCACCCCGCATTGCCCCAAATGCGGAAAAGAGATAAAAGCTCAAACCGCCGAGCAAATTGCAGACAATGTTTTTTTGGAAAGGGCAGGGCAGCTTGCGATAATTATGGCTCCTCTTGTTGTGGAGAGAAAGGGCGAATACAGGCGAGAAATTCAAGAGCTAAAGGAAAACGGCTACGACCGCGCGAGAATAGACGGAACCATTTATGACTTGAACAAAACTTTGCCGACTTTGGCGCGCTATGAAAAACATTCAATAGATGTTGTTATAGACAGAATTCAAATAGAGGCAAAAAATAAAACTCGTTTGATGGAATCTTTGGAACAGGCGTTTAAAGTGAGCGGCAATAAATTGGTTTCATTTATGTTCGGAGAAGTTTATGAAGTACAGAGCGCAGATTTGGCATGCGCGAAATGCGGAATTTCCTTGCCGGAAATTGAACCTCGCCTTTTTTCTTTCAACGATAAGCAAGGGCAATGCCCTATTTGCAAGGGGCTTGGAAAAACTTATCAGATAGAAATTTCAAAGCTAATAAATCCCGAACTCTCAATAAACGAAGGTGCGGTTTTGGCAAGCACAGCCGATGGTCGCTTGATTTTTAGCCAGCACGGAATGGCGGAATACAAAGCGATAGCCAGGAAAACAGGATTTTCGCTGAACACCAAGTGGAAAGATTTGCCACCTAATTCGCAGAATTCCGTTTTAGAAGTTATAGTCCCAATTCTCCAAGGGCTTTGGGACCAGTGGCATATAAGTTTGCTTCAAAAATATATGCTCATTGAACCTTGCAGCGAGTGCCACGGTGAGCGAATTTGTGCGGCGGCACGAGCGGTTAAGTTTCACGGAAAGGGAATTTCTGAAATTTCCTCTTTGTCTGTAGAGGCTTCGGTGAAATTTTTTGATGAACTTGAATTGAGTGAAAAAGAAAAGAGAATCGGGGCGGAAATATTCAGGGAAATCAAAGGGAGGCTCGGATTTTTACAGGCTGTTGGGCTTGGATATTTAACGCTAAACAGAGGTTCTGCAACGTTGAGTGGCGGCGAAGCCCAGCGCATTCGCCTCGCTGGGCACGTGGGCGCCGGATTGCAAGGCGTTCTCTATGTTTTGGACGAACCGAGCATTGGGCTTCACGCACGCGACAACGAAAGACTTTTGGCTCTTTTGGAAAAACTCAGGGCACAAGGTAACAGCCTTATTGTGGTTGAGCACGATGAAGAAACAATAAAACGTGCGGACTGCATCGCAGACATAGGTCCGGGCGCGGGGAGCGAAGGCGGCTTGCTTGTTGCAATGGGGAACATCAAAGATTTGAAAAAAAATCCCGATTCATTGACGGGTGCCTATTTAAGCGGAAAAAGGAAAATTGAAATGCCCAAAAAACGGCGAGATGTGAATAAAGAAACACCGAGAATTAAGATACTCGGAGCACGTGCGAATAATTTGAAAAACATAAATGTTGAAATTCCTCTTTCTGTTTTCACAGTTGTGACCGGAGTTAGCGGCTCTGGCAAAAGCACATTGATAAACCACATTCTAAAAAAAGCACTCGCAAAAAAATTCCACGGCGCTTACGAGGAACCAGGTGCGCACAAAAGCATTGAAGGGCTGGAACACATAGACAAGGTTATAGAAATAGACCAAAGCCCCATAGGGAGAACACCGCGTTCAAATCCTGCCACATACACAAAGGTTTTTGATGAGATAAGGAATTTATTCGCAAGCCTGCCCGAAAGCAAAGTCAGAGGTTTCTCAAAGAGCAGGTTCAGTTTCAATGTTCACGGCGGCAGGTGCGAAAAATGCTGCGGTGCTGGTGTGGTGGAAATAGAGATGCAGATTTTGCCGAATGTGCAAATAACCTGCGATGAGTGCAACAGCAAACGCTTTAATGATGCAACCCTTGAAGTTTTTTACAAAGGCAAAAACATATACGATATTTTGGACTTGAGCATTAGCGAGGCTCTTGAATTTTTCAAGGCTTTGCCCAAAATAGCAAAACCGCTAAATGTTTTGAAAGACATTGGGCTTGGATATGTTAAACTTGGGCAGCCCAGCACGACACTCAGCGGCGGCGAAGCTCAGCGAATGAAAATTTCCACCGAACTCCGCAGACCCGGCACTGGCAAAACCCTTTACCTTTTAGACGAACCCACAACCGGTCTTCATTTTGAGGATATAAACCGTTTGCTGGAATGTTTGCAAAAACTTATTGAAAATGGAAATTCAATGGTCGTTATTGAACACAATTTAGATGTGATTAAATGCGCAGACTGGATTATAGATTTGGGACCCGAAGCCGGAGAGGAAGGCGGCTATATTATAGCAGAAGGCACACCGGAAAAAATCGCAAAAACCGCCAAATCCCAAACGGGGAAATTTTTAAAGCCATTTGTCTGACATTTTGTATATTCCCTGTGTGGAATTTTTACTAGAAACAAAAGAAGTATCAAAAGCCTATAGAGAAACGGGCGGAAATCTTGAAATATTGAGAAATGTCAATTTCACGTTGAGCGAAGGCAAAATTGCCGTGCTAACCGGACCTAGTGGTTCTGGCAAATCCACTTTTTTGAACATAGTGGGTGCGCTGGACAGGCCAACTGGAGGCTTGGTTTTCTTTAACGGAAAGGAAATGTCAAAATTTTCCCGTAAGGAAATAAATAGTTTTCACCGCAAAAATTTGGGTTTTATGTTCCAGTTTCATCACCTGCTCGCAGAATTTACCGCATTTGAAAATGTGCTTATGCCAGCTAGAATAGCTCATCAAAATTATCACGAAAGCCGTGAAAGAGCATTGGAACTTTTGAGCATCGTTGGGCTTTCTGAGCGAATTGGCCACTTGCCTCGCGAACTTTCTGGCGGTGAGCGCCAAAGGGTGGCACTAGCGCGTGCCCTTATGAACAGACCAAGTTTGATCATAGCAGACGAACCCAGCGGAAATTTAGATGAAAAAAACGCAGAGGTGCTAAAATCTCTTATTTTGGATCTCAATAAAAAATATGGGCAAACATTTTTGATAGCAACTCACGATATGGATTTGGCAGGGATAGCCACCGATAGGTGGCTTGTTGCGCACGGAACAATTATGGTGAACACAAATGCCTACGAAAGGCGCAAATCTGTTCGCACATCTATGGGCACATAGTGCCTCACATCTTCGCCCATGTAAATTTGCCGTGGTCTGTAAATTTTTTGCTTGGGATTATCGTGGACTTCTTTCCAGTTGGCAATCCACCCCGGCATGCGCCCGATTGCAAACATAACCGTAAACATATTTAGCGGAATACCAATGGCTTTTAAAGTTATGCCTGAATAAAAATCCACATTCGGGTAAAGTTTGCGCTGTATAAAATAATCGTCTTTTAGCGCAATACTAGCAAGCTCTTGGGCAATGTCCAAAAGTTCATCGCTTTGCCCCTGTTTTTGCAAAACTTTAGAAGCAACCTCTTGCAGAATTTTTGAGCGAGGGTCAAAGTTTTTATATACCCTATGCCCAAAGCCCATAAGTTTAATGCCATTTTCTTTTCGTTTTACTTTTTCAACAAAATCTTTAACAGAGGTTCTGGTTTTACGAATTTCCTCTAACATTTCAACAACAGCTTGATTTGCTCCTCCGTGCAAATTCCCCCACAAGGCAGAAACGCCAGCCGATGCGCTGGCAAACAAGTTTGCTCCGCCGCTGGCAATAGTGCGAACAGCACTTGTGCTGCAATTCTGCTCATGGTCTGCGTGTAAAATCAAAATTAGGTTCAAGGCTTTTACAATATCTGGGTCTGCTATGTATGGGCGGTTTGGCAGTGTGAACATCATGTGCAAAAAATTATTCACATAGCCGTATTCCGGTACCGCATAAATAATTGGCCTGCCTGTGCTCATTTTATATGCCGCGGCGGCTATGGTGCGAACTTTTGAAATTAGCTTTGCTGCCGCTTCTTCAAATTCTTCATCGTTTAACTGGTTGCTGAGCAGAGCCTTATCGTAGCAACTCATCGCTTGTATCATTGCGCTTAAAATTGCCATTGGCGGTGCGTCTATTGGAAATCCGTCAAAGTGATGCCTTAAACCCTCGTGTATAAGCTCGTGCTCTGTTAAAAGCATGGAAAAGTGGCGCAATTCGGTTTGAGTTGGAAGCCTGCCCCATATAATTGTCCAAGCGGTTTCTATAAAGGTGCTTTTTTCGGCAAGCTCTTCTATGGGGTAGCCTCTGTAGCGCAAAATGCCTTTATCGCCGTCTATATAGGTAATTGCGCTTGTGCAGCTTCCGGTGTTTCCAAAGCCATCGTCAAGCGTTATATAACCGGTTTGCTCCCTTAGCTTAGATATGTCTATAGCTAATTCGTTTAGCGTTCCCTTTACCACAGGCAAGGAATAATCTTTGCCGCCTAAATTTATTTTCGCTGTAGCTGTCATTCTTTCCCCGTCCACGGTTTTAGTTCCCCAACCCAATCTGAAATAAAATTTGGCTTGCCACTTAGCAATTCTCTTTTTGCCACGTCCATAGCTGTTTTTTCGTTTCTATCTGTTGCTCTAACCGTTCCTTTTAGGTGCAACTGAGCTTCGTTGGTGCAGCCATTGCCTTCTAAAGTCACATTTATATTGCAAGAGATTAAATTTTGCCCACTACAGCCAGCTTCGTTAGCCTCTATTTGCACCACCATGCTGTTTGCGCTGCAAGGGCCATCTTTGATGGTTATCCTCTTTTTGAGAATCTTTGCAAATTCCTGGCTGAGCGGATTCATTTTATAACTGGGATCTAGAAATACGCCACCGGGGCGCTTCATAAGCTGGCTAATTAAATCGTCAACTGCTCGGTTAACATCTTGCTGGTTTGAAAGGTTGCTCTGCACGCTTGCCACAACAGAGGCTTCTCCTCTTTCAACACGCACAAGATTTGTATTTAGCCAAAAAGAGCCATCTCCGGTGCTTGAACTTTCCAATACGCATATATAATCTGCTTTTAGAATATCGGCTATTTGCCTAGCATCATCATCAGATAACATTGTGCCAGGTTCGTATTCAAACTCGCCCCGCATAAGTTTGAGAATAGCGGCTGAATTGTCTGTGACTTTGAATTTGCCCTCTTTTGAAAGGGCGTTTTGAAAGTTTTGCTTTAATGGTTTTATGGCTTTGAATCTTGAGCCTTCTTCACCAAATACTCCCAGTGCAACTTTTTTGCCTTGGGCGCTTGCATAAGCAGCTAAAAAGAATAAGAAAACAAGGACTATGCGCATGTATGAAATATAGTAAAAGGGAGCGAAAGAAAGTAAAAGAAGTTGATTTTATCACATAAAATTGACAATTTTCCTAAAAAACATTGAATATTTGAATAAATTTTATATATTTATATATGTAACCAAGCACCGGAGGTGTTATGATTAGAAAAACCTTTACGCTCGTTTTTGCATTAATTGCCTTTGCCGCCACCGTTTGTGGTGCAGAAGAATTGGATATAATAATTCGTGATTTCAAGATTGGTGCTTTCGATGCCTTTGAACCCGAATACAAAGGTAACTGCAATCCAACAAAATGTAGTTCTGGTGCCACCACAGGCATGGTTCAAACAGCCTTGTTTTACGACAAAGCAAATTGCCCAAAAGACGATATAATGGGCAAAGATGGAGATCCGGATTATATCAGATATCGTTATTGCGCGTATCCTCTGCCCGCAAATCCAGCTCCGAGCAGAATGTGCTATGGAGAAAGCGTGGATAAATGGTATGTGAATAGTGAAGAGGCGAAAACCTTTAGCGAAACTTTGGTTTTGGAATGCAACACCGATGGACTTTGCATAATAGATAGTGGGACAAAAGGATATTTCCCGTTGGACGATAAACAAGGTACTTGGGGCAAGGATAATACATGTAGCGGAGGGCATGATCATAATTTTGGCTTTACGGTTACAGGTTCTGCGGAATTTAAATATATTAGCGCTAATAATAGCGATAAATTTGAATTTAGCGGTGATGACGATATGTGGGTATTTATAGATGGAGAATTGGTCATAGATTTAGGCGGCATTCATGGCAGGGTAAATGGTTCCTTTAACGTAAGAGACTTAGCCGGAGCAAGAGGCTGGACAGATGGCTCCATGCACTCAATAAACTTCTTTTACGCAGAAAGGCATGTCACGCAATCAAACTTAAAGCTCACTGTTAGGCTTTCCGAACTTTCACCTCCGCGCTATGGTGCCCCTCGCATTTTAAAGGCAGAAACAACCATAAAAGACGGCAAAAACGAAACAATGATTTGGGTTAGCACCAAATTGGATGAGGAATCTATAAAAAAGTTCATTGGCTCAGACCAATACCCCATAATAATAAGAAAATCCGACCCAACTATAAAAGACGTAAACGGCTACAAGCTCACAAACATAAAGTTTGAAAAAACAGACGGCTCAAATGGCTATGTTTATATAATAGAAGGAAGCGTGTGTGATAGCAAAACCACTTGCAATTTAACAATAAGCGGTGGAGATTCCTTGTCTTTCAATGTGAAGCCTGGCGATTTGAGGGATGCTGGATACAGCGACTCTAAAGGTTTTACTTTGCCAAGCGATAGCTGGTATATAAAATCTTCAATCGGAATAGAGGCTACAAAAGTCTTTTGGGCTCCTAACGCAACGAAAATGGATAAACCGCCATTTGTGCCAATACCAGGCGATAAAAACCCAGTTAAGCCAGACTTTGTAGCTGAATGGTTCACAGGGAATCCTACTGACGTAACCGGTAAATGCGATCTTTGTGGAGGTGGGTTGCCACCTTCTGGTCCTTTCCCAAATATTACCCAAATTTGGGATCCAGGATTAGGAAGAATGGTTGATGCTTCCGAAGACCCCAGCCTAAAACCAAATAGCATAGTTCACGGCTTTGGAAAAACAGGAACTCCCATACCTCCGAGCAGAGCGGGTGAATTGGTTTTAACAGCTTTCCCAAATGCAAGCGGCACGGTGATGAGCACAGATGGGAAAAAAATTCCTTATGGGGAATGGTTAAAAGACGAACAGGCACAAAAACTCTTCGGTTTGCCGCCCAAAGTTGACGAACAGGGACCTTATGGAGTAGCAGACCCCAAAAAACAAGCAGACTATGGTGGATATGCTTTTGTTAAAAATGGTTTTCCAAATGAAAGCTCTGTGGGTAGCAATGGGCGAGTTGCTCCAACTCGTTGTATTTCAGATATGAGCGATCTAGGAAAACCGCGCATAAATTGCTTGAACTTCAGCTTGCTGGCAAGGCAGCCTTTCCAGATTTCGGTTATTATTTACGACCAGTTGGGCAATTTTGTAACCCAATACCGTGAAACTGTTACCGAAAGGGAATTCCGTAGCGTTGTGCAAGGGCCAAATTATACTGATGGTGAAAAAAGTTCTGTTTCCGATAGGGGAACAATAGGCAAAAACGCAAGCAAAGATTGCCAGGTGCCAACCAACAGCAATTTCGGTCAGCCAAATGTTTTAACAACAAATGGATTAGTAAAGGTAAATGTCAATATTTATCCTTTCTCCAAAGATGGCCGCCGTTTTGGCAATGGTGTTTACATAGCAAAAATAGACAGGGTTGACCTGCCTTATAATGGTTGCGTGAATAATGAGGGAATTCCACTCTATACAACTGAAGACTATAAACGCTATCACGCCGACCAAAAATTTGGTTGGATGAGAACAAAGCCTTCAAAGTGAGTTTATTGATGGATATTTAAAACGCTAGTGGGGAGAGTTTTGGTGAGGGGTTACCTACTCCCCACTAGTCTAAAATCCTCCAAATGCAAATAAATTTTCCATATATAAAAAAATCCTCGCTTGTTTCCAAGCGAGGACTTTTTAATGTTAAATTAACCTAGTCTCTTTTCAATAGCTGCAAGCTCTTCTTGAAGTTCCTTTGGGAGCTTGTTGCCAAATTTGGGATAATGATTTTGCTTAATATCGGCAATTTCCTTTTTCCAGCCTTCCACATCCACAGAGAGAATCTCTTTCAATGTATCTTCAGCAACGCTGTCTGGTTTGTCGAAAGAAGCTGGGTCTGGCATTAAGCCTATTGGAGTGTCAACAGATTTGCCTGAGCCATCGCATTGCTCAAAAATCCATTTGAGAACGCGTGAATTTTCGCCATAACCTGGCCATGCAAACTTGCCGTCTTTTTTACGGAACCAGTTCACAAAGAAGATTTTTGGACGGCCTGCTTCGGGTATTTTTTTGCCAACTTCAATCCAGTGCTTGAAGTAGTCGCCCATGTGGTAGCCGCAGAAGGGCAGCATGGCAAATGGGTCGCGGCGAACCTCGCCAACTTTCAAGTCAAGAGCGGCGGCGGTAATTTCGGAACCAACTATGGAACCCATGAACACGCCGTGATTCCAATTCTTTGCCTGATGAACAAGCGGAATGGTGCTTGGACGGCGACCGCCGAACAAGATAGCATCTATTGGAACGCCTTCTAACTTTTCAAACTCTGGAGCTATCACAGGGCACTGTTTTGCAGGAGCTGTGAAACGGCTGTTGCCGTGAGCGGCTGGAGCTTGCTCTTTATTGGATTTATCTTGCACCCATTCTTTGCCGTGCCAGTCAATTAACTTGCCCGGAGCATCGTAGCCAATTTGTTCCCACCACACATCGCCGTCTTCGGTTAAGGCAACGTTTGTGAAAATGGTGTTTTCTTCTATGGAGTGCATGGCATTTGGATTGGATTCCATAGAGGTGCCAGGGGCAACGCCAAAGAAGCCTGCTTCTGGGTTGATTGCGTATAACTTGCCATCTTTGCCTGGGCGCATCCATGCAATATCATCACCCACTGTTTCTACTTTCCAGCCTTTGATTGTTGGAACAAGCATAGCGAGGTTGGTTTTTCCGCAGGCACTTGGGAAAGCGGCGGCAATGTATTTCACTTTGCTGTCTGATTCTCTTGTGATTTTCAAGATTAACATATGCTCTGCAAGCCAGCCTTCGCTTTTGGCAGCAACGCTTGCAATGCGAAGTGCGAGGCATTTTTTGCCGAGCAAGGCATTTCCACCATAGCCGGAGCCATAGCTCCAGATGGTTTTTTCTTCGGGGAAATGAGCAATGTATTTCTTTTCAATTGGAGCGCAGGGCCATTTGCCATTGTCGTCTTGGCAAGAGAGAAGCGGTTTGCCTATGGAGTGCAAGCAGGGGATAAATTCACCTTTAGCACCTAAAACTTCCAAAACCTTTACACCAACGCGAGCCATTATGTGCATATTTATAACAACATAAGGAGAATCTGTTAATTCAACGCCAATTTTTGCAATAGGGGAACCAATGGGACCCATTGAGAAAGGAATTACATACATGGTTCTGCCGTGCATGCAGCCTTTATAGAGAGCAGTCATCTCTTTTTTAAGGTCTTTTGGGTCAATCCAGTTATTTGTGGGACCTGCATCGTCCTTGCTTTTGCTGGCAATATAGGTGCGGCTTTCTACGCGAGCCACATCAGAAGGGTCGGAACGGAACAAATAAGAATTTGGACGTTTTTTAAGTGGAGTTGCAAGACCTGCATCTATAAGGCTTTGCACCATTTCATCGTATTCCGCTTTTGTGCCATCGCACCAGTAAATGGAATCAGGCTCGGTTAGGCTGGCTATCTCTTTGACCCACGCATTGAGCTTTTCGTGGTTAGAGGGTGATTCACAACAAGACATAAACATCTCCTAGGTTAAATTGAAAAGTCTTCGGGGAGTAATATAGAAAATTCCCCCCAAATTATATTATAACAAGAATTTTGGCACAAGATAGCCGTTTTGCACTTCCGCCACAGCTATAACCTGCTCATTATTTGCCACAAATACCAAATTTCCGCTAGTTGCTGGCTTTTTACTGCTTGCCACAGGCAAACCGTTCAGAATTTTCTTAGTATCTTCCTCGTTTATATTCACAGTTTCCCATTTCAAAAGATTTTGGGGCAAAATTGGCTCGCCATTTACCTGCTCCACAGATATATTTCCTATCGCAAGCCTCCTTATATTGCCTGCTACTCCATAAGTTCCAAGTTTTTGGGCTATATCTCTGGCAAGGGAGCGAATATAGGTGCCCTTTGAGCATTTGCAGTAAAGCTTGTGTCCAGAGCATATTTTCAGTTCATATATGGTTATTTTTCTCGGTTTCAGCTCTATATCCTTGCCCTTTAACGCCAAATCGCTGGCTCTTTTGCCGTCTATTTTTATTGCGCTATACGCAGGCGGTATTTGCTCTATTTCACCTATAAATGTTTGCAAAACAGCGTTCAGCTCCTCTGCTGTTCTAGCCGCCTTATCGTCTTGTTTCAATATATTGCCTGTGGGTTCAAGAGTATCGGTTAAAATTCCAAGGTGCAAATCAAAGGTGTAAACTTTGTCTTGAGCTTCTATATAAGGCAATAGCCTTGTGCATTTTTCAACAGCAGCAACTATTAACCCACTCGCAGACATATCCAATGTGCCGGCGTGCCCAACACGTTTTGTGCCGAGTTGTTTTTTTATCGCATTCAAGGCTTTAAACGATGTTATTCCGGTAGGCTTGTCTATGAGAACAAAGGCAGAAGGCATGGTGGGAAATTAGTAAAATTCTACATTACCACTATGCCTAAAAAAATTCTATTCCTCATTCTTTTTTCAATTCTCGCTCTCTCTTGCGAAAAGCAAAATGCCGCAAAGCAAACTGCGGCTTGCCCCGAAACACCACCCAGTTACGAAAATGCAACAGGCGAATTTGACCCCATAGCCGTTCCAAGCGAGGCTTTGCCCTGTGGAGAAATAACGCTTTGGGGAGGAGCTTCTCCGTTCTCTTTAAATATGTGGCAAGATTACAATTCCTTTTCCGTTTCAATAATGTCCATGCTTTTTGAACCCCTTGCGGAACTCCATTCCACAGAAAACAGACCCACCGGAGTTTTGGCGAGCAAATGGGAAATTTCAGAAGACAAAACGAGCTATTTTTTTGAAATAGACAGCCGCGCAAAATGGAGCGATGGAAAACCCATAACGGCTTATGATGTGCAGTTCTATTACGATGTGATAATGGATCCAAAAAATTTAACGCCCATTTTCAAAGTGGGGCTTTCTCGCCTTGAACGCCCGGAGGTTGTTGATAGCCTGCATTTAACCGTAAAAGCCAAAGACCCGCATTGGGGTAATTTTTGGGAAGCAGCAGGGATGGTTGCTTTTCCAAAACATATTTGGGAAAAGGAAGATTTCAATTCCATTCGCTTTGAGTTCCCCGTTGTGAGCGGGCCTTATTCCCTGAAACAGATGAAAATAGACCAGAAGTTGGAACTCGTGCGCCGCTCGGATTGGTGGGGGCGGCAAAAAAGGTACAATGCGGGCAAATATAATTTTGAAAAAATAACATACCGTTTTATGGAAGACCGCAACAAAGCCCTTGAAGCCTTGAAAAAAGGCGATTTTGATGCTTACCCAATTTACACATCATCTATATGGGTTAAGCAAACCGATTTTGATGCGGTGAACAAAGGCTATGTTTTGAAAAACAGAGTTTTCAACGAAGAACCCATTGGTTTTCAGGGTTTTGCACTGAACTTGCGCAGGGAAAAATTCAAAGATGTTCGTGTTCGCAAAGCCCTTTCCCTTTTGCTGGATAGAGAGCTTATGAGCGAGAAATTTATGTTCAATCAATATTTTTTGCTAAATACATATTACCCAAGTCTTTGGGATGGGCACAAAAATCCATACTCACCCCTATACCCTTATGCACCGGATTCCGCTCGCAAACTTTTTGAAGAAGCTGGCTACACAGTAAATGCGCAAGGCAAACTTGTGGATAAAACAGGCAAGCCATTTGAACTCACTTTTTTAAACCACGCCGAGGATATTCGCCACACAACGAAATTCCAAGAAGATTTAAAAGCCGTTGGCATAGAATCCAACATAGAAACAGTTTCTCTTTCCACATTCCGCCAGCGCATTGACGATGCGAACTTTGACTTGTGCTGGCTCGCATGGGGCGCGGGTCGCTTGAGCGATCCTGAGGCAAGTTGGCACTCCAAAACCGCAAACGACAAAGGCACAAACAACGTGCCCGGCTTGCAAGACAAAATTATAGACAGCCTTATAGAAGCCCAAAAAACCGAGCTGAATTTAGATGCTCGCAACAATATATTGAAAAATTTGGACACTCGCCTAACCGAGATAGTTCCATATATTTTGCTATGGCAATCCGAAAATTCCAAAATTCTGCATTGGAGGCGTTTTGGCTATCCTAGGTCGCTATACGGCAAATTCAATAGGGAAGATGCCATACCTGTGTATTGGTGGTACAGCCCCGAAAAAGCAGGGGAGCTTCAAAAGGCGCAAAAGAGCAATGAGGCTTTGCCTGTTGAGGAAGTGGATGTGAAATTTCAGAGCAGTTGTCATTAGGTTAAAAAATTATAGAAATTTCTATATTGCTACCCAAATGATCAACGGCAAAACAGAAATTCTCGGCATATTTGCCTATCCGGTGGAGCATACAAAATCTCCGGCAATTCAGAATGCGCTTTTGAAGAATTGCGGAATAAATGCGGTTTATGTGCCATTTCATGCGGAAAAAAATTTGAAGGAAGCTGTGGAAGGTTTTAGGGCAATGGGTTTTAAGGGGGCAAATGTTACCATTCCTTTCAAGGAACAAATTGTGCCTTTTTTGGATTATATTTCACCTGTTTCCAAAGCCACAGGCAGCGTAAATACCATTTATTGGCAAGACGGCAAACTCTGCGGAACCAGCACGGACGGCTTGGGTGCTTTGAGAAATTTGGAAGAGGCTGGAATTGAAATTAAAGGCAAAAATGTAGCTATGCTCGGCAGTGGCGGTGCCGCAAAAGCCCTGGCTTACGCTTTTTTGAAAGAAGGCGGCGCGGCATCACTAAAAATTTTCAGCATAGAAGCGGACAAATGGACTTTGCATCTTGAGAATTTGAGTTTGCACAATTATGATGAAATAAAAAATCACAAAGACAGCATAGACTTGCTTTGCAATGCAACGCCGCTTGGAATGTACCCTAACATAAATCAAAGCCCGATAGACAAATCCATTTTAAGCAAAAATATGGCGGTTTTTGATATTGTGTATAATCCGCTCAAAACAAAACTGTTGCAAGAGGCAGAGGAAATTGGCTGCAAAACTCTTGGCGGAATAGGAATGTTGATTCATCAGGGTTTAGAGAGTTTCAAATTGTGGTTTCCAAATTTAAAACCGGATTTCAAGGTGGCTTTGGAGGCTTTGAATGAATAACATTTATTTCACGGGTTTTATGGCAAGCGGAAAAACACGCGTGGGCAAAATGCTTGCCAAACGTTTGAGATTGAACTATGTGGATTCCGATGCCTTTATAGTGGAACGCACAGGCAAAAGCATATCGGAAATTTTTGAGCAAGACGGCGAGGCTAAATTCCGCGAGTTGGAAAAAGAGGCGATAAAAGAAATTTCCAAAAAGGAGAGAATGGTTGTGTCTCTTGGAGGCGGAGCAGTTGCAAAACCCGAAAATGTTCAGGCAATAAAAAATTCCGGTGTGTTGATTTGCATTAAAGCCGAACCGGAAATTTTGAGCGAGCGCATTGGGCGAAATGATAAACGTCCCTTGATGGCAGGACTAGAACCAAAAGCTAGGCTTGCAAAAATCAAAACTATGCTTGCAGAGCGAGAGAGATTTTATGCCAATGCGGATTTCAGCATTGATAGCGATGAGATTGGACCAGAGGAGAGAATTCTCCCTCAGCTTTTGGAAAATTTGAAATTGTGGAGACATTTGGAAGTTAGAGTTGAACCCGCTTCTACGGGGGGCTACCCGATTTTCATAGGAAAAAATATCTTGGATCATTCCGAAATTCTGCTGAGAACATTGAATTTGCTTCCGCAAAACGAAATGCTTGTTTGCACAGATTCAAATATAGCGAAAAAACAGAAGAGGAATTTTGAACGGCTTTGCTTGCAAGCAAATGCCGCTAAACAATTTATTTTCACAGCCGGAGAAAGCAGCAAAAATTTGGAAGAACTCAACGCCCTTTGGACTTTTATGCTGAAAAGCCGCTACTCCCGAAAAAGCTGTTTATTGCAATTCAGCGGTGGCGTGGTTGGCGATATGGCTGGTTTTGCCGCAGCAACCTACCAAAGAGGAATTTCCTTCGTTCAATTCCCTACTTCTCTTTTGGCAATGGTGGACAGCAGCGTTGGCGGCAAGGTTGCCATTAACCACTCCGAAGGCAAAAATATGATAGGCGCATTTTACCAACCAAGAGCCGTGATGTGCGATTTATCCGTTTTGAAAACACTCCCCGAAGAAGAATATTATGCGGGTCTTGCCGAAGTTGTGAAGTATGGAATAATATACGATTATGATTTTTTTGAATGGCTGGAAAAAAACACAGATGCGATTTTAGAAAAAGATGCGGCAGCTTTGAAACACATTGTAAAACGCTCTTGCGAAATAAAGGCAGAAGTTGTTGGCATAGACGAGCGCGAACTTGGGCTTAGGGCAATTTTGAATTATGGTCACACGTTTGGACACGCAATAGAAAAACTTACCGGCTACAGCAAATTCTCGCACGGCATCGCAGTGGGGCTGGGAATGAGAGTTGCGGGCAGGTTATCCACAATATCGGGACGTTGGAGCAAAAAAGAGGAAAACAGGCAAAACGAGCTTTTGAGCAAATTTGGCATTCCAAAAACATTAAAAGAGTGCGGCGTGAAATTTTCTTTTGATGCGGCTTGGCAGGCGATGGGAGCAGACAAAAAAACAGAAAAACACACAAGATTTTACATTCTGCCGATAAAAATAGGCAAAGTGGAAAAAACATCGGAACCGACAAAAAAACAGGTGTTTGAGGCTTTTGGATGTATATACTAGCATTTATATTTGCACTCCTATTTATATCCTGCTCTGGCTACGACAGGGAAGAATTCCGTATGGAAGTTGGCAAAAAATATGCTCTGACAAAATGGCCGGATAGCACTTATATAGATACATTGGATAGATTTTTCAAATATGAGCCATTGAAACAGTCTGCTAAACAAAAAGTAGAAATGACTATGAGCAATAACATTATGAGTTTGCCGCAAAAACCCACTCAAAGCAAGCCTAGAACAAGTACGCCAAATACAGCAAGCACACCAAAAACAAGTGAAGCAAAAACGCAATCTTTTCCAGACAAGTTTTTTTATTCTTTGAGTAAACTTTTGGAAAATCCCAGCAACAGTGAATTTGGCAAAAAACACAGAGCAAAAGGCGGCGAAACTTTGGATGAATTGCTCGTTAGAGTTTATGGACCGCAGGCAAAAAAAGTTCCTAAATATGTTTCCGAATCGATGCTCAGACAACTGAACCCCGGCACAGATTTTTCGTCTATGGCAGAGGGAGAAGCTGTGCTGCTGCCGGTGGTTAAGTGACTAGATCACCGTCTATGCCCCCGTGTTGTTCCAATAAAAGTTTCTCAGTAGGGTAGCAGAATTAATTTATGAATAAATACCGTGCATAAAGTGATGGACAAGCTCTTTTACCGCTTTTTCGTCTAGTTTTAAGCCGGAAACGCCGTAAAAATATAGCGCAATATATGAATTTATTATTCCGATAAATGACCAAGTTAATGTTTCACCCTTACCTTTGAGATTGCCGTGCCCTTTGCTCATTTTATTAAATGTATTTTTTATTATGTCAAATTGCTCAAAGTGGTATTTTTCCACTATTTTATATACCGCTGATGAAGGCGGCATAGACAGATTTGCCAATATAATTCGAAAAAAGGCTTCGTTTTCACGAGCAAATTCAAAATAGGCTTTTGTCAGTTCTGATAGCGTATAATGTATATCTTCGTAATAATCTTTAGGTTTAGATTTGTATTCCGCATTTTCTGCAACGAGCTTATTCAGTTTGTCGTAATATGTATGGCAAACAGCATCAAATAGTCCCTCTTTGCTATTAAAATAATAATACAAAGTTGGTTTTGTTATACCCGCAGCTTCTGTCAATTCACTTACAGAAACGCCTTCATAGCCTTTTACTGAAAACAAGTCCAGAGCCTTTTCCAATATCGTCTGCTTTGCATTTCCTTTTTCTTGCATATTTTTAATATAGTAAATAAAATTTTTAGCCACCGTTAAGCGGTGATTTCCTTAAAAAATATTTTGAAGCCAACACTATATCGGAAACCAGAATTTACATAATCTTTTATTTCATTATAGTTTTGTGAACTGTTTATTATAAATTTGTATCCGGTTGACACATCAATCATTAAATATTTAAGCGCATTAAATTTCCAGCCTAGCAATGGTGTTATGCTAATTAAAACATCGTTTGTAGCTTCGGGTGAGGCAGCCTTTCCAAAGTAATTCATAAAGTCACTACCATTACCAATACTTATATACAGTTTATCTAAACCATTGCTAAACGGATAATAATTGCCGAATAAAGACAGACTTACAGAGGTGCAATATAGGTTTTTAACTCCAGTTAAAAAAGTCATGTGTCCAAAACCGCCTGTGAAAGACAGCCAATCGACCGCTTTTTTCTCATAACTAAATCCTATGCCCCAACCTTGGTTTAAAAAGCCAGTCAACGCATAGGATATATCCAGAGAAAATAAATTATCGCGTTCCACCTGAGCCTGGCAAGGAGTTGAAAATAAAAAGAATATAGGGATTATAAATATTCATTATATCAATAACCTTATTAATTCATTACAACCTTATTCCTTCCAGATTCTTTTGCTGAATATAACGCTTTGTCCGCTTCATCTAATAACTGCGCATAAGAATTAGTATCACTCGGTACAACGCTTGCCATACCTACGCTAATTGTTACAAATTTAGAATGTGAACTCATCGGATGAGGTATTTTTTTATCCACATATGAAAACCGTTAAGGCCTGCAAACCCCAAAACCATAAGCAGATAATGCTTTATTGACCAATCCCTAACATTAACACGTGGGTCTTTCCCTTTTTTCATTTTAAGCCTCACCTTATATATTCGCTTTTACTGCCTATGCTTTGTAGCTCTATCATTTTCAAAAAATCACTCGGTGAAATTGCTTGAATAGAGGATTTTGCAAAATCATCAGTATTTCTTGTAATTATATAGTCAGCTTCGTTTCTATTTGCAATAGCAGATACAACGGAATCTTCAAAATCTGGTATATTTAATACTTTTGCTGTGAAAATATCTTGGGGAATCGTTTCCACAAGCAATAATATTTTCAGAATGTTGAAAATTGAGTTTAAAGATTTTTCTTTGTCTTTTATTTCTTTATTGATTATGTAATAAATGTCAGTAATTGCACTAGTTCCTATTATTCCATTTGCGGATTTGCTTGCTATTGCAGACAAAGCCTTAAAGGAATCGTTGAAAAAAGGTTCTCTTTTTAGCAGAATATCAACTACAACATTTGTATCAAAATATACTATCATTGTTTTGCCAGACGTTCTTCTTTTGCATATTTTTCTGCAAACATTGGAGTTTCGGAATGTACAATTCCAACCAAACTTTCAAGTGCCGACATTCTTTCGGAAACAGAGAAATTTTCGGGCTTTATGCTTTTAATTTCTTTTTGCGTAGCAATGGAATACTCTAAGAATGTTATTACAACATCGCATTTGTCCTGAACAGGTATGGGGTCTATAGCCATAACCTTTTGTCCGTCAAAAATTCCTTTTACTGCATACATAGAAACTCCTTTTGAAAAAATATAGAAAATTACCCACCCAAACCTTAAGCCGATAGGTTCCCATTAGAATTCACCCATAAGGAATCCCCAATTAATTGAGAAGCCACTTAATGTTTTATGGTTAATATCTAAATAATTATCATCTGTAATTGCAAAATGCCAACCTGTACCCAAGTATAGCCGTAAGTATTTAAAAACATTTGCCTCAACATTTATTTCAGGGGCAATTGAAAAAAACTTAATATCATTATCAATTTTTAATCCATTGCTTTCGCGGAATATAATATTATTGTCTGCAAATTGAACGCCTGTGGAAAAATGTATTCTATTCTGTGGAAAAAAGATATAACCTATAGTTGCACCATAATTTACCAATCCCATTTCTATCTCGTTATGCTTAGGCACCTTAGAGTCATACGTTGTCATTTGTCCATAAATATAATACCGATGATCCCAACATATAATTCCACCACCGCCCATTCCTACGACCAATGAATTATTGATGAAACGCAAACGGGTATAAGGTCCTGCAAACATCGATAGTTTTCCAGTATCGAAAAAATACTCAACATCGTTGCTTTGAGATGGTTCCGCAAAAACCACAGATGTGGAAATTAAAAACAAAATACAAAAAGAAACCAAAACTCTTTTCATAAAAAATAATGTAGAAAATTCATTTCGTTCAAGTTTTAAAATCACACACTTTCTATAAAATGCGAAAATATTTTCTTCGACATTTCATCTTTGAGAGCATATTCGGGATGCCACTGCACAGCCCAAACGTTGGGATGAGCCGGCATATATACAGCTTCCACAAGACCATCGCCAGCAACCGCCATAATTTCAAGCTCTTTTGCTATCTTTTTTATTCCCTGATGATGAGAACTGTTCACTTCAAGGTGTTCTTTTCCAGCAAGTTTATGCAATGGAGTACCAGGAATAACTTTGACATCGTGAGAGGGAACATCATAAGGCGAGTTTTGGGAATGGATTATTGTGCTAGGAAGTTCTGTGGGAATATCCTGATACAAACTTCCACCGAGCATGACATTTAAAAACTGTATGCCGCGGCAAATTCCAAGCGATGGTTTATTTTGATTCAAAACCGATTCGCGGAAAATGTAGGTTTCCATTCTATCACGCGTATCGCAGATTTCTCCGCAATGCTCGCTTTTTTCATGTCCGTACATTTTAGGATTTACATCCTGCCCTCCGGTGAAGAGAAAGCCGTCAAAGAGGCTTATAGTCTGTTTCAATATAGTTTCTGAATCCGTCAGATGCAGAATCATAGGCACGGCACCCGCTTCTTCTAAGCCCTGCATATAGCCGGGCAACATCCATATACTATCTTTCTCTTCGTCCCAAAGGGGAATAACTCCGATTATAGGCCGTTCCATATTTTACCTCACTCAAAAACAAACAGCACAAGTTCATTGTGCGTGAAAGTACGTATCGGCATCCATTGACCAATTCCACTTGTCACATACCAAGGCATACCATTTAAATTGCCAAGCCCATAAACCAAAGGCCATAAAAAATAAATCGCAACTGTCGCTGGAAAAAACTGCCCTGCATGAGTGTGACCGCTCATGGCAAAATCTGGCAAGCGAGAAAGTCCGGTGTCTTGCTTGTCTAAACCTCTTGGCTGGTGGTCTAGCAAAAACCAAGGTACGGAATTGTTAGCTGGCATAAGTTCGTTTAGCGGTGTTCTGTTTCGTTGCAATTTTTTTGCAACATTATGGTCTATGCGGCCAGTTAAGCAAAAATATTCATTGCAAACCGTAGAGTCCATAAGCACCACCACATTGCCCAAATTTTTTAGCCAATCAACGGTGCTATGCTCATCATATATATTAAAACCCTCGTGGTTGCCAAGCACAGCATAAAAACCAAGTGGCGCGCTTATATGCTTAAACAACGAATCAAAACCTTTTTGCTGCAATTTATATGCAGGAATATCAGCCAAATCTCCGGCGAAAAATATAGCATCCGGTTGCAAAACGCGGAGGGAATCCAGCAATCTTTCCAATTTATCTTTTTGAAAAAGATTATCAAAATGAATATCGGAGAACAGAGCTATTCGCAAAGTTTTTTTAGGAGTTGTCTCCAATTTTTCATTTATATTTGTCACTTTAAATCTGGTTTGCGAAGGCGCACCCACTAAAAAAAATGCCACAGTTAAAAGCGCAACCGCACTTGCGAGAGAAGGCTGCCTTCGCATTCTAAGCCTTTTATTCGCATTTTTCTTTTTTCCTGAAATTCGCCTTATGCCCAAATATAAATCCCAAAAAATGCAAAATAATACCCAGTTCGCCAAAAACACTGTTGAAAAAGAACCTATTGCCTGCAAAATTCCCGCGACAATATCGCCCGTAACAGCTCTCTGAAAAAAATTCACAGCAAAGCAAAGCACAAAGAGCAAGGCTCCGGGATAGCGATATTTTTTTTTGAACACAAAACGGAAACGCCACCAGGCATATCCCAGTATAGAAAGAAAAAACACAATCACAAACACATAAGGGAAATAAGAGAACATATTTTATTCCTTTTCTTCCAGTATCCTTGGGAACAAGGCTTCGCCTTTTCCCAAAACTTCCCCGCCTTTTAGAGGCCCATCGCCAGCACCAAGCATTAAACGCCCCTGCTCCATTTTTTGCGGCATAACAGGTGAAAGCAAAGAAAGGGCTATTCGCAAAACTTCTGCTCCTGTGTATAGAACAGTTGCTAGCTTGTCTTTGTCTTTTTGCTCAGTGCTTTTTGCGAGTTTCCAAGGAGCGGTTATTTCCAAATACTTGTTCAGTGCCCTAACCGAATTCAAAATTTCTTCCACAACCAAACTGAGTTTTGCCTCACCTATATTTTCCTTTGCAAACTGAGTGGCTTTTTGGGAATAACGGAGCAGTTCCGCTTCTTGCTCACCGCTTTCAACAGGTGCTGGAATTTTGCCGTCAAAATTCGTCAATGTCAATTTATGAATTCTGTTCAACCCATTGCCCAAATCATTTGCCAAATCGGAATTTATCCTGCGAACAAAACTATCGTGGGCAAAAGTGGCATCTAAGCCGACCACCATTTCGCGAATTAAAAAATAACGAAAAACATCAACACCATAAGTTTCAACATAATCCATTGGATTAACACCCGTTCCGCTGGTCTTGCTCATTTTTGAGCCGTCTATAAGCCACCAGCCGTGTGCCAAAACGTGCTTTGGAAGTTCCCAGCCCATTGCCATTATTATTGTAGGCCAGTAAATGCAATGAGTTGTTAAAATATCCTTGCCTATAATGTGAAAATCCGCAGGCCAAAAAGGAGAGCCGTCTTTGTGTTTCCTGTCTTTAACACCGCTGATATAATTTTCAAGCGCATCCACCCAAACATAAGTCACAAATTCTTCGTCAAAAGGGATTGGAATGCCCCAAGCAAGGCGCGATTTTGGGCGGCTTATGCACAAGTCGTTAAGAGGTTTTTTCAAAAAGCCTAATACTTCGTTTCTGCGAAAATCCGGCAAAATCCAACTTGGGTTTTCGTTTATATAGTCAATTAACCTTTGCTGATATTTGCTCATTTTAAAGAAATAATTTTTTTCGCACAGCCATTCCACCGCTCGCCCACTGATTGGGTCTTTTCCATCCACAAGCTCGCTTTCCTCAAAAAACCTCTCTTCGCCAACCGAATACCACCCCGAATATTCCTTTGAGTAAATTTCCCCTTTGTCGTAAAGCACTTGCAGGGAATCTTGCACAAATTTTTTGTGATAATCATCTGTGGTGCGAATGAAATACCCATAGTCAATATTCAATTTAGGCCACAAATTCCTGAAATGCTCGCTATATTCATCAACGTGCTGCTGCGGAGAAATGCCACGGGTTGCGGCTGCCTTTTGCACTTTTTGCCCGTGTTCGTCCACTCCTGTCATAAAAAAAGCATCGTAACCAAAAAGCTTGTGATAGCGAGTTAGCACATCGGTTAAAACCGTGGTGTATGCGTGCCCTATATGCGGGCGATCATTTACATAATAAATGGGGGTTGTTGCGTAAAAATTAGGCATGGGGGTAAGATAGAAAATCCAAAATCCCCTCAACTTCTTTTTCCGCACTGCTCGCCCCAATTTCAACAACTGCCTGCATAGGCATAGCGGTTAAAAAACGCAAGGGGAATTTGCTTTTTGCATATATGTCTGCCAAAATAGGCGACTTCGCTGTTATTTTGTTTGAGAAAGTTAAAACGGCAACGCCCTGTTTGCGAGCTATGCCTGTGATAGAAAGTTTTTTTGCCTTCAACCCAATATCCGCAGAGGTCAAAAGCATTTCCGCCGGCTTGGGTATTGGACCAAAGCGGTCTCTCAATTCTCCAGCGAGGGCAGATATTTCTTCACTTGCTTCTATTCTCGCAATGCGTTGGTAAATGGAAATTCTAGCCAAGCCGTCTTTTATCCAAGTTTCCGGTAAATAAGCATCCACGCGGAGTTCAAGCCTTGGCTGAACGGCTGAATCGCTTTGCGTACCTAGCAATTCCGCTACCGCTTCTTTAACCATTCTGACATAAGTTTCAAAACCAATTTCCTCTATAAATCCGTGCTGCTCCATTCCCAGCAAATTTCCCGCACCGCGAATTTCCAAATCTCGCATAGCAACTTGATAACCGGAACCCAAATCTGTGAATTGCTCCATAGCGGCAAGCCGCTTTTTCGCGGATTTCGAAACTCCAACCTCGCCTTCTGGAACCACAAGAAAAGCTCTCGCCTGAACCGAAGACCTGCCAACCCTGCCGCGCAACTGATAGAGCTGCCCAACACCAAACTGCTGCGCATTCATAATTATTATCGTGTTTGCATTCGGAACATCGAGACCGGATTCTATTAAAACCGTGCAAACCAAAACATCAAATTC
>Ga0268262_10001941_pt1 | contig 24545 bp, 23 predicted proteins | sample TergutNc150P3_FD_190354 | JGI IMG/M metagenome (GOLD analysis project Ga0268262, IMG submission 190354) | Nasutitermes corniger P3 segment gut microbial community from laboratory colony in Florida, USA - Nc150 P3 (SPAdes) (version 2) | ecosystem: Host-associated > Arthropoda: Insects >...
CTGTCCAGCGGCTTGCGAATCAACCGCGCAGGTGATGATGCTTCAGGGCTCGCTGTTTCTGAGAAGATGCGGAGCCAAATTCGTGGCTTGAATCAGGCGTCAACAAACGCCCAGAACGGTATCTCGTTTATTCAGGTAACGGAAGGCTATCTCCAGGAATCTGAAGACATTATCCAGCGTTTACGTGAGTTGGCGGTTATGTCTTCGCACGGTATTTATACCTCAGAAGACAGGCTTTACATCCAGGTCGAAGTTTCAGCCCTTGTGGCGGAAGTAGACCGCATCGCTTCTCACGCGCAGTTTAACGGTATGAATCTTCTTACCGGAAGGTTCGGCCGGTTGACAGGTGAAAACGTGGTTACCGCTTCCATGTGGTTCCATATCGGAGCAAATATGGATCAGCGGATTCCGGTGTATATCGGCACCATGACTGCCAAGGGTCTCGGGATCCGTAACGTTGGTGACGATTCTATTCTTTCATTGTCCGTTCCGGACAGTGCCAACCGTGCCATTGGAACTCTTGATAACGCTATCAAAAAGATCAACAAACAAAGAGCTGATCTTGGCGCCTACCAGAACCGATTGGAACACGCGGTCCGCGGTCTTGATGTCGGAGCAGAAAACCTGCAGGCATCGGAATCCAGAATCCGCGATACTCAAATGGCGAATGAGACTGTTAACTACACCAAGAACCAGATCCTCGTTCAGTCGGGTACTGCGATGCTGGCTCAGGCGAATCAAAAAGGTCAGACGGTTCTACAGCTTCTGCGGTAAGCTTTACCGCAAAGCCGTCTCGGGAAGGCGCCTGGTCTGTCCGACCGCTTATAGCGGTCGGCTGGCCGGGCCTTTTTTTTGTAGTACTTTGTAAAAATAAAATTTTGATAAAAGATCTCACGCAGAGGCGCAGAGGCGCAAAGTTTTTGTTCGATAGATTTTCGCATAAAGCAAGTTAGGCGCAATAAACAAAAAATATTCAAAAATGTCTTTTAGTGAAATATGATCAAAAAATATATTTAGAGCCTTTTGGACAATAATGTGTTCAAATGTTTACTAATGTACTATGTATTGAAATAATTGGAAAAATTTGTTAAAATTAATAAATCTATGTGAAATGCTGGGAGGCCTAATATTATGAAAGTTTTTTTGAGTTGGTCTGGTGAAATAAGTCACAAAATTGCTATGACTTTCAGAAACTGGCTCCCTTCTGTGATTCAATCAATAATACCTTATGTTTCTTCTGAAGATATTGATAAGGGTGCCAGATGGAGTACTGATATTGCAAAAGAGTTGGAGAATTCAACTTTTGGAATATTATGTGTAACGAGAGATAACATAGATGCTTCTTGGTTAAATTTTGAAGCTGGTGCTTTATCAAAAACAATGGACAAATCTTTTGTAAGCCCGTTTTTGTTCGATATAAAACGTTCAGAAGTCAATGGTCCTATCTTACAATTTCAATCAACTATTTTTGAGCAAGAGGATATTAAAAAGCTTGTTTTTTCTCTTAACAAGGCTTGTGGACAGGAACAACTCAGTGATGAAAGACTAGAAAAAACTTTTAGTGTATGGTATCCCAACTTGGAAGAGGAGTTGAATAAAATAAAAAAAATGAAGGATGAACATTCAGTTGAAGATGAAAAAGCTTTATCTGAAAAAGATTCCGCAATCCTTGAGGAGATATTAGAATTAACGAGAATTAACCAAAAATTGATTAGAAATCCTGAAGGTGCCTTTGTTGAAACTGTTACAAAAATAGATGAATCTCTTAATAATTTACAGCGTAAAATTTTACACGCATTGGATTCAAATAATTCACGCCGTTATTATCGTAATATCCATCCATTATTATTGGAAGAGTTTTTTTTCTCACCACATAATAAAAAAGACTATATTGGAATCCAATTAACCCTCAGTTTCCTTCGCGATGATTTCCCGTTAATATATGATGTAGGAAAAGAAGTTATTGAAATATTAAAAAGTAAAAAGGGTAAACAAGGAAAATTCGAAGCTATTGATGAATTTAGAAGGATAGTAGATTTGTCATTTAGTAATCCCATTTCCAAAGAAATTAAGATTAGTAGCAAAGAGATGGAGATTGTTTATCGTGAGTTACCGCGCTTAATGGCTTCTTTGATAGACAATGAAAAAAATGATTAATATTGTTTACTGCGCCTAACAGGTCTGTTTACGCATCGGCGCGGTAGTGCCTCGGCCTACATTCGGCTAGGTTGCCTCGGACTAAAGTCCGCAGGCTCTCACGCCTCATTTCGGCAAATTGGCGGCGGTCTTTGCTTCGCAAAGCCCTTTTATGCCGCCGCCAACTTCGTAAACAGCCAGAACGATATATTAATTTTCATGAGAATCCTGAAAGAATAACGATAATAGTGCAAACAATAACTCTACGTTCGCGAACCGAAGGTTCGATGCGCCTCTGCGTGATGAAATTTAAATCTTTTTATTATGTTATAATGTTACGCTACTTGCCTTTTCCGTAGTTCCGAATACACTTTGTTTATAGTATGCCCTGTTTTATTCATGCGGATATTGACGCTTTCTACGCTTCGGTGGAACAGCTCGACAACCCCGACCTCAGGGGCAAGCCTGTCATCGTGGGCGGTTTGCCTGACGACAGGCGCAGCGTAGTGTCCGCCGCTTCCTACGAAGCCAGAAAATACGGAGTCCATTCGGCAATGCCAATAACCCAGGCGCGTAAGCTCTGTCCGCATGGAACATTCCTGCGGGGCCGCATGAGCCGCTACAGGGAAAAATCAGACGAGATAATGAAAATTTTCAACGATTTTTCTCCTGTTGTGGAACAGCTTTCCATCGACGAAGCTTTTCTTGACATTACCGGAACCGACAGACTATTCGGCCTCCCGGATGTCGCGGCAAAAAAACTCAAGGAAAAGATCCGTACAGAAACCGGCCTTACCGTTTCGACTGGAATCGCCTCGAATAAATATGTCGCGAAGATCGCTTCGGGAATGTCCAAGCCGGACGGGCTTTATGAGATAAAAAACGGGGAAGAGGAAAAATTCATGCGCTCCCTTCCTGTAACAAAGATATGGGGCGCCGGAGAAAAAACCCAGGAGATCTTCGGCAAGCACGGGCTAAAAAAGTGCGAAGATATTTACCGGCTTTCCAAGGAAAGCCTTGCTTCCATGTTCGGAAACGCGTTTGGAAATTTCCTCTATCGGGCTGTCAGAGGCGAACCGGCTGAGAATTTTGACAGGGAGCCAGGTTCGCGTTCCATCAGCGCCGAGCGTACTTTCGCTTATGATCTCTCGGATGAATTTGCCATAGAAACCGCCCTTCTTGATATATGCGAAACGCTGATGTTCCGGCTTATTTCAAACCGGGTACAAAGCGCGACAGTTTCCCTTAAAATCCGTTACGGCGATTTCTCCACCGGGAACGCTCAAAAAACATTACACGATCCGGTTCTTACCCTGAATGACTTCTATATGCACGTGCTTGATCTGTTTCACAAAAAATACCAGAGAGGGAGGGGGGTGCGGCTAATCGGAGCGGGACTGGCAAACCTGACGGAAGAGAACAACCTACGTCAGAGGGATCTTTTTGATCGCTCAAAAGAAAAAGAACGCCGCCTGGAAGAATCCATACTAAAAATTAACGAGAAATATCCCGAAGCTACTCTTCGCCGGGGCCGCTCAATCCTTGCTCCCTAAAACCGAACCCCCCATGCCTGCTTTCTTTAGAACAGGCAAAGCAACCTTATGCGATCCCAAAAGAATGGAAATAGGTTCCAGCATAGGTATATTTTTGCATACGATTTTTATTATCGCCATCATTGGTACGGCAAGAATCAGGCCAACAAAGCCCCATATATAACCCCAGACCAAAAGGGAAATAAGCACGACCAGCGGGGAAATGCCCAACCTGTCGCCCATAATTTTTGGCTCCAGAATAAAACCAAAAATTATATTAATAATCAACATGACAAGGCCCACTGCAGCCATTGGCGCGGGATTGGGCCAAAATTGAATTGCGCTGAAAACAGTAGCCGCGAGGCCAACCGCGATACTGCCTATGCTCGGGATAAAATTCGCGGTAAACTGGAGTAGTCCCCAGATTACGGCGAATTCCAGCCCAATAACTTTCAGGCCAATACCAATCAGAATCCCATTTATAACAGCAAGAAAAAATTTAATAGAAAGATAATGGGCAACCTGTATCATTATATCCGAAGTGATATTCTTAATTTGGACTACCCTTGTTCCCTTAAATGCCCTGTCCAGCTTTTCTCTGAAAAAAGCCGCTTCAAATAAAAGGAAAATCATAAAAATTGCAACCATAAAGGCGGACGCAAGAAAACCAAGAAAACTGTTTGAAAAGGAAATGGTCAAATTCCTTGCCTGGTTTCTTATGCCAAGCTCTCCCCACAGGTTTTCAATTATTGAAAGATGCTCGTCATAGGGAAGTTCGAAAAGCCGGGCCAGGCGGATGTACATTTCTGTCAGCCTTTCCTCGTATTTAGGATAAAGGGCAATGATCGCTTTTCCGGACGAATAAAGAATCATCCCCATAAAAAAAAGAAAGCCTATAAGAAACAAAAAAATCAGCAGAACGGAAACACCGCGGGGTATGTGAAATCGTGATAGAAAGTTTACCAGAGGCATCGTAACAATCGCGAGAAGCAGCGAAACTGTAAATGGCAGGACTACCGAAGAAGTGATTTTTAGCACAGCGCAGAACATAACAATAGCGATCGCCGCTAAAAGAAAAGCGGTTACCCTGCCGGAATTAAAATTTTGAGAGCGTTCCATCGTCTCTATCCTTATGCATCTTATTATTCCATATCTTAATAATGCTGTCATTAGATCATTGACATTTTACTATGGAAATTTTCATGAAAATAGGTTATTATCCCATTAGTAGAGGTAGCAATGAAAAAAATCGGCAAGAAACACCATAAAAATCTGGCAGCTCTGGTTATCGTTCTGGCTCTTTCCGGCGGGCTCATTGCGGGTTATCTGGCTGGCATGTTTAATTTTGTTGAATACAAGCTTTATGATCCCAGAATAAACATTTTTGCCGGAAGCTCCATGAAATCCCAGGATATAATCCTTGTCCTGTTGGATCAGCACAGTATCGAATGGGGCCATCAGGAACGGGGCTGGGGCTGGCCATGGCCAAGAGAGGCTTATGCGGAGTTGGTGGATTACATGAACCTTGGGCAGGCCAAGTCTGTCGTTTTCGATATACTTTTTACCGAGCCTTCGATTTATCGTAACGCTAAACAGGATGAAATCATCGAAAGTGTGTTAAAAACCCGTGATATGACCAGAGCCGCCTCCGCCGGAGGAGAGCTGCAAACGGCGCTGCGCCTTTCCATGGAAGCGTTTGAAAAAGTTGAAGAACTAAGGGGCAAGGACGATGCTTCTTTTGCAGAGGCAGCTAAAAAGTACGGCAAGGTTGTACAGGGAGTAAATTTCAGCACTCAGACGGGAAGCGATTACACCTGGCCTTCGTATCTGAATAAGCCGTTTTTTAGAACAGAAGAACTCGGTTTTGCCATTTCAAAATTTGACATTGCCAATGACTACCCTGGCCAGGCAATCAAGGTTCGCGCGCAATTTCCCATTGAGGTACTTGGCAGTACGGCAGCGGCAGTCGGCGCCTTCACTGGTCGAACCGATTCAGACGGTATACTCCGCCGCACCAGGCTTTTTACTGTTTTTGATGGCAGAGCAGTGCCCAGCCTTGCGGTAGCTCCCCTGCTTGTCTCAGGTTATGACAACGCCATTTCCTATGACGCTCAAAAAAAGCGCATCCGCTGGGGAGAATTTAATATTCCTGTAGATGAGGAGGGAAGAACCCTGCTCCGTTTTAAGGGAGATCCTATCACAGGTTATTCCCGATATCCCTTATCCATGGTACTCCAAAGCGCCGATTATATAACCGGGAAAACAACCATAAAACCGGACGTGAATAATTTCTTGTCTCCTGAAACTTTTACCGACGCTTATGTATTTGTCGGCGCTTACGCTCCGGGGCTTTTTGATATTTTCCCTTCTCCCATCTCTCCGACTTATCCGGGAATGGGGGTTCACGTTACCATGCTGGATAATTTGCTCATGGGCGATTTTATAACGAAAGCGCCCGACTGGGTCGCGATAATAATTATTGTAGCGGCTGTTATCCTGATGGTGGCTCTGGTGCTTTACTCGGGCCGTATAATCTCTACAGTCGGGGGCCTTGCATTGAGTTTCGCGACAATAATAATCGCCGGGTTTTGGGCTTTCCATTTGGGCTGGTGGGTTCCCATGGCGGCGCCTTTTGCCGCAACGCTTTTGTCCTACCTTACTTCCACCCTTTACAGTTATGCGACAGAAGGCAGGGACAAGCGTTTCATTAAAAACGCATTTTCCCGCATACTGTCTCCCAAGGTTATCGATCAGATTATCGCCGATCCTTCCCAGTTGAAACTGGGTGGCGAAAGAAGAAAGATGACTGCTATTTTTACGGACATACAGCGCTTTTCTTCCATTTCTTCGGAGCTTCAGGATCAGTACGGCGAAGACGGCCCAAAGGTATTGGTAAATCTGCTTAACCTCTACCTGACCGAAATGAGCAACGTGGTTCTGGCTAACGGCGGGACAATTGACAAATACGAAGGAGACGCTATCATCGGCTTCTTTGGCGCGCCTGTCTGGATGGAAGACCATGCCATCCAGGCCTGCCGCAGCGCCATACTGATGAAGAGACGGGAAATTGAAATGGTGGGAAGCGTAATGAAGAGCGACGGGGAATTTTATAAACCGCTTACCAAACTTATAGAAAACAAGGCTATAAGAAAAATACGGCCGCTTTATACCCGGCTTGGGATTAACACGGGTGACATGGTAGTTGGCTTTATGGGAACCCCCGCCAAGATGGATTATACGATCATGGGAAACGCAGTAAACCTGGCAGCCCGCCTGGAGGGAGTGAACAAACAATACGATACCCACGGTATCCTGATAAGCGAATATACCAAAGATCAGATAGGGGACGGGTTTGTTGTCCGGCCTCTGAGCAGGGTAACGGTGGTAGGCATCCCTGTCCCATTGAGGCTCTTTGAGCTGCTGGAGCTAAAAAGCGACGCTCCGCAATCAATGCTGGAAATGGTCAAGGTTTGGGAAAAGGCGTTTGAGGCCTACGAAAACCGCGATTTTGAAGGCGCCAAAAAAATCTTTACTGAAATTTTTCAGAAAGATGAAGAGGATTCCACCGCAAAGCTTTACATCGATCGCTGCGCGAAATATATCGCCGCTCCGCCGCCAAAAGCATGGGACGGGGTGGATAATCTGACTGAAAAGTAAGGCTTCCAAAAAGCCGCAAACATATTTAAGAGAGGTGTCGCATGAAAAGATTGTTAGTTTTATCAGGTTTGGCGCTGCTGGTGTCCTTTGGACCGAAGGTAGGCGCTATTTTCGCCCAGGTAAAGAGCGGAAGCGCGGCGTGGGTATCCGCCAAAAAGGTCGATATTAAATCATCTACCGGGTTTTTTGCCAGTACTAAGGGAAGCCTGGAATTGGGCGCCGAGGTCATGGTTTTACAGGTGAAAGGAAACTCGGCTGAGGTCAGGTCTGCAGCTAACGCATCTTTAAGCGGATGGATGGCTTTGAGCAACCTTAGCGCCAGGCGGATTGTGGCGTCAGGCACTACCGCTTCCGCTACCGAAGTAGCGCTGGCAGCGAAGGGGTTCAACCAGGAGGTGGAGGACGCCTATAAAAATAAAGGCGAGCTTAATTACGCCGATGTGGATAAAACCGAAGCCATTACGGTTTCACGGGATGACCTTTACATCTTTGTTACCGAAGGCCGCCTGAATACAGGAGAGTAAGATGAAAAACACAAAAATCGCATTAACCATAATTTTAGTTTTTGCCCTCCTGGTAGCGTTCTTTTCCTGCGGGAGTATGGGAAGCATAGCTGAATACGGAGCAAGTATAGCTGAGTCAGCGGGTCTTCTCAGCCCTAATCAAGCCGATATATTGCGTAAATCGGGCGTAGCAGCGGATTCATGGTCAAAAGCGTTTGAGCAGATAACTCCCGAGCAGGAATATTATATAGGCCGGGCGGTAGGCGCCACTGTCCTTTCCTCTTATAAGCTTCAAACCAATAAACCTGACATGATTGCTTATGTAAACAAAATTTGTAACGCTCTGATAATCAATACTGACAGGCCGGAAATTTACAACGGCTACCATGTTAATATTCTTGACAGCGATGAGATAAACGCCTTTGCTACTCCCGGCGGCCATATCTTCATTACCCGCGGGCTTATTGGCTGCGCCGAAACAGAAGATGCTTTAGCCGCTGTTATCGCTCATGAGATTGCCCATATCCAGCTTCAGCATGGGCTTAAGGCCATTAAGAACAGCCGCATTACCAAAGCGCTTTCAGATACAGCCAGTGCCGGCTCTTCTGCTGCCGGTTATGACCTGGGGCAAGTAACTGAAACCTTTGGCATTTCTGTTGATGAGATCGTAACAACCATGATGAAAAACGGTTATTCACAAAAACAGGAATTTGAGGCGGATTCAACGGGAATGGCTTTTCTTTCCCTTGCCGGTTATGAGCCCTCAGCCCTGTTGGATATGCTTGGGGTTCTGGAAAAAAACCAGGGCTCGCACCCCGGAGGTTTCAATAAAACCCATCCTACTCCAGCCCAGCGTATTACAAACGCAAAAAAATCAGTGGGTAACTATAAAGTTCCCGATACCCGTAGTTACCGTGTTCAAAGGTTCGTGGCAGCCAGATAGGCTTCTATCGCCCGGCGGGTTGAGCCAAAGGCCATGTGGTTTGGATCGATCTCGCCGGGCCGTAAAAAGCGTATTTCTGTAATTTCGTCAGCTTCCGCCTTTAGGTCTTTTTCGGAAAGCCCCGGAGCTGAAACTATAAAATAAATGTCACAGGTATTGTAAGAAATGTTTTTATAGGGATAAATATTCGGGAAGGAAGCGAAGAGCTTAAAAACATCAGCCATGTTCTGCCCGGGAATAATTCGCGGCTCCCAGCTCAATTCTTCCCTTAACTCCCGGAGCATGCCTTCAAGGAGCCCTTCGCCGGGATCTACAAATCCCCCCGGGAGGTCCAGCTTCCCCCTGCCAGGTTCCCTTCCCCTGACCAGCAGCACTATCTTTTCATCGGCCTGTATTATACAGCCTGTCGCCACCGCAGTATTGTGGTAATATATAAATCCGCACGACGGGCAGTCAAATTTATTCTTTTCAAACCTGATACCTTTTTCCCCACAAGACGGGCAGTATTGAAACATGGCAGCAATCATTATATTATGCGAATCATGCTCTGTAAATGCAAATTAACTGTACGTACCTATGAATGTGACATAAATGGCCATGTTAATAACGCCAATTACCTTAACTACCTGGAATATGCCCGCTACGAATTGCTCAGGGATGTGGGCTTCGATTATAAGGCGATGGCTAAAGCCGGCTACGGAATTTATGTTGCAAGAATTGAGATTGACTATAAAAAGCCGGCTGTTTATGATGACGAGCTCGTTATTGAATCGTGGCCCATTAAGAAGGGCGCTGTTAGCGGGATAATCGCCCAGGAAATCAAACGCGGGGACGATCTTCTTGTCGAGGCAAAAGTTACCTGGGCTTTTGTAGATTCAAACGGGCATCCGGCAAAAATCCCGCCGGAATTTGATATGCCGGGGCTGAAACCTTAGTTTATCCGAATAAATCAGGTTTCTAAAGGCTCCGTGTGGATAGTCGCGCTTATTCCAAAGTCGTTTTCTATCATCTTTTCAATCTCGGTTGCTATCCCATGGCTCTTTTCTATGGTCATGTTTTTATCGAGCTTTATATGCAAGGTTAGTTCCTTGTGAAGAACGTAATTGTGGATATGAAAATGGTGGAGCTGTAAATCGTCATGGTAAACTGCTTTTACACGCTCGGTTATATCCCTGACCAATACAGCGTCCGGCTCTTCGCCCAGTAATTTTGTTATTGCTTCCCTCAGAATTGTATAAGTCGCGTAAAGAATTGCCAGGGCAACCAGTATTCCCAGGACACTGTCCATCCACCAGAATTTATCCCCGAAAACAAGGCTGATTATTATACCGGCCAATACTATCACAGATGATAAAGCATCGGATCTATGATGCCAGCCGTCCGCCTTTACGACAGTGTTGTCCGTTTTCCGCCCATAATAAAAGGCAAATTGCGCGAGTAATTCCTTAGCGATTATTGAAACTATTGTCACAACAATAGCCAGCGTCCCATAAGCGACCATCTCTCTGTTTCTGAATTTGATTACGGACTTTGCAAAAAACTCATAAGCAACAATGCCCAATAAGGCAGCGACAAAAATAGAGGAAATGTGTTCCCAGCGCCCATGGCCAAAGGGATGTTCCCTGTCCGCTTTTCTCGAAGATAACTTAACCGCAAAAATAATAAACACCGAGGATAGGGAATCGGAAAGGGTGTGCCAAGCATCTGCGACCAACGCGATTGAGCCTGTTACCATGCCTGCCCAAAATTTTAGCGCGAATAGAACGGTGTTGGCTATAACAGAAACTGTTCCTTCCAAAATTTGGGCTTTGTTTCTTTCCACTGATGCCTCGTTTTTAATTTATTATTTTTTCATAATTATCATTAAGAGCGCAATGTCCCCCTGGCGTATACCGGGGATGCGGGCAGCCTGTCCCAGCGTTAAAGGCTTTACCGCTATTAATTTTTCCTTTGCCTCGGCTGAAAGCCCTGTAACGCGGGAATAATCTATATCCCCCGGAATTTTTACGCCCTCCATTTTGGCAAGTTTTTCCACAGCGCGTTTTTCTTTTTCGATGTAACCGGAGTATTTGATATCCAGGTATACCCGCTCGACCCATTCAGCCGGCCAGGGCGTAAATTCGGGAGAAGCGCCGGGATTAACCTGGCTGGAAGCGTGTTTCGCTTTTAAAAGCTCCTTTATCTGATTTAAGCCTTCAATCTTTTTTTTGAACCTTTCCCAGCGTTCATTGTCGATTAAGCCAAGGTCTCTGGCCTTTGGAGTGAGCCGTGTATCTGCGGTATCGTGCCTTAGCACAAGACGGTGTTCGGCGCGGCTGGTAAACATTCGGTAGGGCTCTTTGGTTCCAAGGGTGGTGAGGTCATCCACCAATACGCCGATGTAGGCTTCGGCGCGGCTTAAAATCAGCGGCGCTTCCTTTCGCATTTTCTGCGCTGCGTTAATGCCCGCGATTAAACCCTGGGCTGCGGCTTCCTCGTAACCGGAGCTGCCGTTGGTCTGCCCGGCGCAGAAAAACCTGGAAAGGCGTTTGGATTCCAGACTTGGGTAAAGATCCAGCGGGTTAATGTAATCGTACTCCACGGCGTACGCGGGCCTCACGATGATCGCTTTTTCAAGCCCCCTTATGCTGTGGATGAAATCCGCCTGTACGTCTTCGGGGAGGGAGCTGGAAAGGCCGTTAAGGTACATCTCGCTGGTGTAGAGCCCCTCCGGCTCAACAAAGACGTGGTGCCTTTCGCGCTCGGGGAAGCGCATCACCTTGTCTTCGATGGAAGGGCAGTAGCGCGCGCCTGTGCCTTTAATCTTTCCCCCGTAAAGCGGCGAGCGGTGAATATTTTTTCTGATAACGTCGTGTGTCGCCTGGCAAGTATAGGTAATCCAGCAGGGAAGCTGGGTTAGGTGGCTGCCGGAAAAATTTTCGTCCGTCGTGTCGTAAGAAAATGGGGCGGGCTTTTCGCCGTCCTGCTTTTCCATTACGCTGAAATCAATTGAGCCACGGGCAATGCGGGCGGGCGTTCCGGTCTTTAGCCGCCCGACGGGGAACCCCAAACGGCGCAAGCTTTGCCCCAGGCCGCGGGCCGCTTCTTCCCCCAACCGTCCCTGTGGGGCGTCGTATTCGCCGATAAAAATTTTCCCCTCCATGAAAGTGCCGGACGCAAGGATCACCGTGGAAGAAGAAATACGATGCCCCCTGGCGGTGATAACTCCCTGCACGCTTGGGATGTCGCCCGTTTCAGCTGTTATAAGATCAATCACAGTGTCCATGAAAATCTCCAGCCTCTTTTGCCCTTCAACCGCTTTGCGGGCTGCTGCCTGGTACGCTTTTTTGTCCGCCTGTGCCCTTGGCGACTGAACCGCGGGCCCCCTTGAGCGGTTAAGCACCCGGTACTGGATCATGGTCTTGTCGGTAAGGCGCGCCATCTCGCCGCCAAGGGCGTCAACTTCCCTGACGAGGTTGCCTTTTGAAAGGCCGCCCACAGCGGGATTGCATGACATAGTGCCAATGGCGTCGGGATTCTGGGTTACAAGAAGGCAGCTAAAGCCGAGGCGGCTGACTGCCAAAGAGGCTTCGATTCCGGCGTGGCCGCCGCCAATCACGATGCAATCATAGTCCATTGCTTAACAGGCTTTCCAGCGCGGCGTGTATTTTCGGGGTGTCCCAGTCAATGCTTCCCACAAGCCTCAAAACGATCATCCCGTCCCGGTCGATAAGAAAGGTTGTGGGAATTGATTGTACTCCGTAGTTTAAGCTAACTCTCCCGTCCAGGTCCAAAAGGGCGGGAAAAGTGAACCCTTCGTTTTTCATAAAAGAACTAACGGTTGCTTTATCTTCAGAGCAGTTTACAGCGAGTATCTCCAAACCATTACCACTGTACTTGTTGTATAAAGATTCAATTGACGGCATTTCTACCCTGCAAGGGCCGCACCATGTAGCCCAGAAATTCAGAAAGACCACTTTTCCCTTATATGAGCCAAGGCTTCTTGTTTCTCCTTCCAGCAGGGAAAGGGAAAAATTTCTGGGCGAGACCTTGTTGCTCAAGAGCCGCAACCCGGCTTCGTTAAAGGCTTTCGCTGTCGTCCCCGTAGGAGCCGCGCTCTGAGCTTTGGCAGTACAGGCACTAAATAATAAAAGTACCGCTGCCAGTAAAATCATCTTCAAAAAATTAACCACGGAGTACACGGCTAAGAACCGAAGGTAGTAACACGGAGTATTAATTACTTTTCTTTTCGTTCTCCGTGAAACTCTGTGAAACTCCGTGGTAAATTCTTCAATTTTTTCTGTGGTTATTATTTTCTTCATCGAAATAATTAATGCCTCCTTAAAAATTTTGGAGCCAGCTTAGAGCGTTGGCCAAAAGCCTGAACGGAAGGGCTTTGTCCTCCGCCCAATAAATATAACTTAAAGTTGCCTTTTGAATCAGTATGTTAAGCGCCGAATATTTTCCTGCGAGGATCATAAGCCCGACTATTATTAATAGAATACCGCTGATACGCCTGATAAGCGGCAGATGTTTACGGAGAGCGGAACCGCGTTTCAAAAAGAAATCCAGAAACAGTGCCGCAAGAAGAAAAGGCGCGGCAAGCCCGGCGGAATACACCGCCAGGTAAAAAACCGCTGTCCCGGTTTTCCCGTCCTGAGCCGCCATTAAAAGGACGCTGGTAAGAATGGGGCCGATACAGGGCGTCCAGCCCGCGCCGAAAACCGCCCCCGCGAGAAAGGCGGCGAACATTCCACGGATACCCTTCTTCATCCATTTTTGCAAAAAGGGGCGTTTCTCGTAATTGATGAATTTTAGAAAATCGAAGATCACGTTTAAGCCAAGGACAATGACGATGATTCCCGCAGCCCTGTTGATATATACGGAAATGCCGCCCATGAGCAAAAAGGTTTTAGAAACCAGAATGCCAAGAGTGATAAACACAAAGCTAAAGCCCAGAACAAAACCCGCCGCGGAAAAAACAAGGCGGTTTTTAATCGTTTCTTTTCCGATGCCCAGTCCGCCGAGTATGCTTAAGTAAGATGGAATCAGGGGCAGTACGCAGGGTGAGAGGAACGAAAGCAAGCCCGCGGCAAAAACCAATATTAACGATAATCCTTCTGTCATTACTTCTAATAATAATCTATACTCACATCATGTTAAATCTCCCAAGCCCCGGTGATATTAAAGCCCTGGCTTTTGATTTGGACGGCACAATTCTTGCCCCTGGCGCGGTGTTAAGCGAAAGGACTATCACAGCCGTAAACAGGTGCATGAAGCGGGGCCTGAAGATCATCATCGCGACCGGAAGGGCAATTGAAGCCGCCGAACCTTTTAGGGTTTCCCTCGGAGCCGAGGGACCAATGATCTACTACAATGGCGCGGTGATTGCGGAATTTTCGCAGAAAATTCCGGCGGAAATGCCGGAAGCCAGGATTATTAAAACGACCTTGCTGGATAAAAAAAAGGCGGAAATCTGTGTGGACATCTCCAGGGAAATGGGGGTTTATTGCCAGATATATGTTTTTAATGGAAAAAAAATACCCCTGTTGACCGAGCGGGACAGACCTGAAAAGGAAATGTACTACAAGCATACAGGCATCCTTGCTGAGCTGGCAGACCTTAAGGAAGCCATTGGCAGGACTGAAGTGTCAGGCTGCGTCAAGGTCATGTTCCTTGCCGAACCGGAAATATTTGCAAAACTGAGACCGCGCCTTGATGAACTTCTGGGCGACAGCATTTATATTACCCAGAGTCACCGAACTTTTCTGGAAGTTATGGACGCGAAAGTTTCCAAAGGGAAGGGGCTTTCTTTCGTAATGGAACGCCTGTCGTTAGAGCGTGATGAAGTTATCGCGTTTGGCGATGAAGAAAACGACATCCCCATGTTCGCGAGCGCAGGTTTCTCTGTTGCCCCTTCCAACGCTAAAGACTCGGTTAAGGCAACAGCCAGCTTAGTTGTCGGTTCCAATGTCGATGATGGAGTTGCCGCGTTTTTGGAGGAATATTTCTCTTTATAGACAGACTTCCTTTTGTTCTTTAATATTTACGGTATGTTTACCATTACAGTGACTCCCCGCTTTGGAGAGATGGATATTTTTGGGCATATCAACAATACGGTACCGGTTTTATGGTTTGAACTTGCGCGTAACCCGCTTTTTAAAATTTTTGACTCACAGATGAAATTTAGCCGTGAAACTTTTCCCCTCATTATGGCCCACACGGATTATGATTACCTTGATCAAATTTATTTTCAATATGAAGTTGAGATACGCTCATGGATTTCCCGAATCGGGAATAAATCCTTCACCATGTATCACGAGGCATGGCAGGAAGGGCGGCTCTGCGTCAAATGCAACGCGGTGATTGTTTATTACGACTATACAACCGCGACAACCGCCCCAATCCCCGATGATAAAAAGAAACTGCTTGAGGAACATCTACTGCCGGCCTGAATTAGCCAGCCGAATTAAGTTTCGCTTATAAGCCGCCCTGAGCCGGAACCGGTATAATCGATCTTCGGATTGCCCCGGTACGTTACCCTGCCTGAACCGGATATACGCGCTTTCAAATAATCCAAAACCCATATGTTTATGTTGCCTGAACCGCTGACTCTGACATTAGCATTGTTGGTTTGAAATTCACTGCCTGAAAAATTCACCGAGCCTGAAATGGTAACGCTCATTTCTTTAGCGGTGCCTGATACAGCTATTTCGCTTGACCCGGAAATGTCAGCGTCGAATTTGTTACATTCATAAGTTCCGTTTATTTTCGCGCTTCCTGAAACACCCAGCGTGAATTTTGATGTGTTTATTTTATCTATTCCATTAAAGCGGACAGATCCTGAAACCGATACAGCGCTTAGTTTTGGGCAATAAACATCAACAGTATAATTGGTAAAAAAATAAGACTTCCCGTTTTTAGTACCGATTTTCAGCACATCGCCTTCCGTATAAACCCTGGTGTACTCTTCGAGGTTGGAATCAACGGTAACAACAGCGCGGTATTCCTGGCTTGCGTGGTAATTTACAGTGGCGCTTCCGCTTATTTGTATTCTTTCAAAACGGGAAACGGCCCTTTCCGAAGTAACCATAACGCCGTTTCCATTTATATGGGGAAGGGAATAGCATGAGATAAATACAGCTGAAATCCCAATAACCGCAACAATAATGATAAAATAAGGTTTTTTCATTTAGTACTCCCATACAATAATAGACGCATATGGCTTGACATTCATACCCACCATAGATAATAGTTTAACATGGAAGCCCACCACATAACGCGATCCATATTTAAAAATATATCCCCAATTGATCACCGCTATTCACTTTCGGAAGAAAACCTTTTTAACGCCATGGTTCCGTGGCTTTCTGAAGAAGCCGTTCTGAAGGCCTGCGTTAAAGCGGAGATTGCACTTGTAATAGCCCACCTTACTGTACGCGGAAAAATCACGCCTGAGATTAGGGAGCAGCTTGAAAAGGCGAGCAACAGCGTTGATCCAGCCGAGGTTTACGCGGAGGAAGAAAAAACCCGCCACAACATACGCGCCCTGGTGAACGTTCTCAAAAAAAAGATACCAGACACCTTTTCTCCGCTGGTACACCTTGGGGCTACCAGCGTTGACATTCTTGACACAAGCCTCGCGTGGCGCATCCGGGGCGTTACGCGTGAAGTAGTATTGCCTGAACTAAAAAAGCTGGAACTGCTTCTTTGTGATCTTGCGGAAAAAGAAGCGGAAACGCCCCAGGTGGGCCGCACACACGGCCAGCACGCCCTTCCCATTACCGTGGGTTTCGCGGTGGCGGAATACGTTTCGCGGCTTGGCAAGTCCATTCTGGAAATCAGGCGCCTTGAAAAAAACCTTAAAGGAAAGCTCGCCGGGGCGGTGGGCTCCTACAACGCGACCGCGATGATCGTAAAAGACCCCGAAGAGCTGGAAAAGCTTTACCTTGCGGAGCTATGCCTTGAGCCATCCGAACATTCCACCCAGCTTGTGGAACCTGAGTATCTGCTAAGACTGCTTTTGGAATTCAACACCGCCTTCGGAATCATCGCCAACCTGGCCGATGACCTCCGAAATCTTCAGCGCAGCGAAATCGGGGAATTCCATGAGGGTTTTGCCGCGGAGCAGGTTGGCTCTTCGACCATGCCTCAGAAAAGGAACCCCTGGAATTCCGAGCACGTCAAAAGTTTGTGGAAAGCTTTTATGCCCCGCGTTCTCACTTTTTTCATGGATCAGATCAGCGAGCATCAGAGGGATCTTTCCAATTCGGCGAGCCAAAGGTTCATCGCCGATTACATCGCCGGTTTTGTCCTTGCCGTCAGCCGAATGGCGCAGGTTGTCCGCGGCCTTCAGCTTGACCAGGAGCGGTTAAACGCGAACCTCAAGGCAGCGGGCAGCGCCCTGCTTGCCGAGCCGGCTTATATTCTTCTGGCCGAAAGCGGCGTTAGCGACGCCCACGAGCTGATACGGAAGATCACGCTGGCTTCCGAAAAAGAAAATTTGAGCTTTGCCCGGGCGCTGGAAAGGGAAAAAGAAACCCTCTCCACAATCGCCGCAAAGATGGCCGAGCTTGGATTGATAAAAAAAGACGGAGCCGTTTCTGTTACAGACGCGGCTATGGCTTGGTTTGAGAACCCAGGGAATTACCAGGGTCTCGCAGCAAAAAAAGCCCGCAGCATTGCGGCTAAATATCGGGAGGAAATTGATGTTTGAAATTACCCTGTCTTATGACGACGTTTTACTTTTACCGGGGTACTCTGAGGTACTTCCAAGAGATTGTGATATCAAAACAAGGCTCTGCGGTGATGTGCATTTGAACATACCCATTATTTCGGCGGCCATGGATACGGTAACCGAGGAAAAACTCGCTATCGCCATTGCCCTTGAGGGAGGCGCGGGCGTAATTCACCGGAACCTGAACCCTGAAGAGCAAGCCAAACAGGCGGGTAACGTTAAGCGCTATTTAAACTGGATTATCGAAAATCCGGTTTGCGTAAAGGAAAAGGACCTGATTGGCGATGTCAAAATACATCTCAGTAGATATCAGTTTTCAAGCGCTCCTGTTCTTGGTGAAGGAGGAAAACTGGTCGGGATCATAACAGGAAGGGACCTTCGTTTCTGCAAGGACGATTCGCTTAAAGTAAGCGATGTTATGCCCAAAAAACTCATCGTGGAACGGGAGGAAGCTTCGGTCGAAAGCGCGAGGGAAAAGTTTGACAAGTACAAGATCGAAAAATTGCCGGTTGTAAATGACAAGGGAGAACTCAAGGGACTCATAACCGTTAAGGATATGGAAAAACGCGAGCTTTACCCAAACGCCGCCACCGACAAGTCAGGGCGTCTTATCGTGGGCGCAGCAATCTCGCCGCAAGATTACAAGGAGCGGCTGCCGTTGCTTGTTTCCGCCAAAGTGGACTTTGTGGTTATGGACACCGCTCACGGGGATTCAAAAAACGTAATGGAAGCGATAAAGGACATTAAAAAAACTTTCAATATTCTTGTTATCGGAGGAAACGTTGTAACCCGCGATGGAACCAGGCGGCTTATTGAAGCCGGCGCTGACGCGGTAAAAGTGGGCATAGGCCCCGGCTCAACCTGTACAACCCGTGTAGTAGCCGGCGCGGGGATGCCCCAGTTCACCGCTGTCTGGGACTGCGCGGAAGAGGCGGCAAAAGACGGAATACCTGTCATCGCTGACGGGGGCATCAAGTTTTCCGGGGACATCCCCAAGGCAATAGGCGCCGGGGCCGACGTGGTGATGATCGGCAATCTTTTCGCCGGGCTAAAGGAAGCACCGGGCGAGGAAATACTTTTTGACGGCAGGATATACAAGGAGTACCGCGGCATGGGCAGTCTCGGCGCCATCCACGACGGCTCCGCGGATCGTTACCAGGCCGGAAAAGACGAATCGCCTGTGCCGGAGGGCATTGAGGGACGGCTTCCCTATAGAGGCGGGTTAGAGGAATTCGTTTACCAGCTTATTACAGGGCTCAGGAAAGGCATGGGCTACTGCGGCTGCAAAAACATCGCGGAGTTAAAGAAATATCGAAAGTTTATCAGACTCACCACGTCGGGCATCAGGGAAAGCCACCCGCATGACATAGTAATTACCCAGGATGCGCCAAACTATTCAGGGGCTTAAGGAAGAACTGGATCGGCTTTATCTGGAGATCAACAAACCGGACTTTGTTCTTTTTGATCCGGTTCAATTTCCACGCAGGTACAAGAGCGTTTACGATCAGGAAATAGCCGCGTTCCTCTCTGCGACAATCGCCTGGGGACGCAGGGACATGATCCTTAAGTCCGCCGAAAAGATGTTTTCGCTTCTGGGCTCTAGTCCGTACGAATTCGTCATGGAAGGCAAATGTAAAAAAATTGCCGAGGGCTCACGCGGCGCAAGCATTCACCGCACCTTTTTTGAAAGCGATCTGCGCTACCTCTGCAAGGGCTTAAAAGCCTGTTACGCGAAATTTGGCAGTCTGGAAAATTTATTTGCCTCCGCTGCCGATGCTTGGGAGGGCATAAACCTTTTCAGGGAAACGATGGCCGGCGGAAATAAGGGGCTTTATTCCAAACACATTTCCAACCCCGCCGCCGGCTCCGCCTGCAAGCGCCTTCACCTTGCGCTTCGCTGGCTTGTGCGGCGCGAAGGCCCCGTAGACCTTGGCCTCTGGAAAAGCATTTCCCCTTCTTCCCTTTTTATTCCCCTGGACTTACACGTTGGTCGCACCGCCCGCCGCCTTGGCCTTTTGCAACGCAAGGCAAACGACAAAAAAGCGGTTATCTCCCTTACGGAGAAACTCCGCGCCTTCTGCCCCGAAGACCCGGTGAAGTATGACTTCGCGTTGTTCGGGTATTCGGTACAAGGTAATAAATTTTATTAAAACGATCTGCATCATAGACACCATGCCAAGTATGCTAATGGTCATAAAATATCCGAGGTATCTTTATCGCTATTAAATTGAATTTTCAATACTTCCTTCTGTCGTTCGATTTCAGCTATCAATTCATCCTCGGTGGGCAGATAGGGCATATATTTTGCGGCAAATAACTGTTTGTTTTCATTAAGAACAGAATATCGCGCTATGGTTTTATCGGTCTCGGTACAAAGCAGAATGCCGATGGTCGGGTTATCGCCCTCGCGTTTTTTCATGTCGTCAAACATACGAACATACATATCAAGCTGCCCTATGTCCTGATGGGTGATTTTATTCGTTTTGAGTTCAATAAGCACGAAACATTTTAGGATAAAATTGTAGAATACCAAGTCGATATAAAATTCCGCTGTTTCTGTCCGTATAAGCTGCTGCCGGGATACAAAGGCAAAACCTTTTCCCAGTTCAAGGAGGAATTGCTGAATGTGGTCGATGATGGCTTTCTCAAGTTCCGCCTCAAGATAGCCGGAATTATTGGGAAGTCCAAGAAATTCAAGGACTGCGGGATTTTTGATGAATTCCAGCCTATCCTGAAAATCAGCCGTCTTTTCCTTCATTTCCGCTATGACGATTTCTTTGTTTTGTGAGGACAATAGCCGCTGATAATAAAGGGTGGAAATATTTCTGTCCAGGGTTCGGACAGACCAGTTGTTTTCGGAAGCTTCGGTAATGTAATATTGCATGGCGTTTTTATCAGAAAGGCGTAAAATTTGCCTGTAATGGGTCCACGTTAGATTTGGCACGCAGTGCGTGCCAAATTCCATGTCCTTGAAACAAAGATAAAACCGTCTGGAATCCCTAAGGATACGCTCGCCAAAACCTGTACCAAATTCATTTTTAAGCTCTTTTGAGAGCGTCTTAATTATTTCTTGTCCGTATTCCGCCCGTTGTTTGCCGTTTTGTTCTTCCTCGACAATCCTTTTCCCGATAAGCCAGTAGGCTTCTATCATTGCGGAGTTAATGGCGGTATAGGCTTTGCTTCTGGCAGAGATTATGATTTGCTTGATGTCGGCGACGTAGGTGGTACTATTCATTTATATAGTATACCACACCACACACATAATAAAGGATGTCTTCATTAACTATCCCGGCGCCTTGACCTCTTACACCGCAAGGAAATATGACTTGGCGCTGTTCGGGTATCATATTTCACGAACCGGTGTCTTTTGTGTTTTGGAGCTTAATTAACTGTTTTATCTGGGATAAAACATAACTCTTAAAATGAGGGTTTAACTGGTTAAAATATATATTCATTTCATTTAATTGCTTGTCTAATTTGGTTCCGTCAAACATTTTCCCGTTGCCGGTTTTTAGCCATGTTTTGTTAACCCCATAAACACTTGATGCCAGTTCAATTATTCTTTCGTTGACTTCGTGCCGGTGTATCTCAATGTCTCCGATGTAACCGCTGCCTTTAAGATAAATACCCGTAGCGAATTGTTTTTGTGAAAGATTAAGGGCGTTTCTTGCCTGTTTAAGGCGGTCATTTATCGAAGTATCCATACGCAATAATTTATTTGAAAAAATCGGTAAAAACAAGACGTTTCGCTCTATAAAAGATTAAAAATGGGGAAATTTAACCACATTATTAACGTTAAAAGAGTGCATACTTGACATTTATTAGATTTTTTGTATAAAATTCGAACTACCATGAAAGAGGCGGGTAATAGTATCCAAACGCTCAACCATGAATTTTCCCTCTTAACAGAGGAAAACAGACAAAGCGTTATAGAAATGACCAAGTTTCTTGTTATCACTCAGAACAGCATAGTACCGGAATATTTTAATTTTAATAAAAAATTGAAAGGGGAAGACGCATTGAATACCAACATATGTAAAAAGCAGTAAATAAAAGCGGATTGTCCCATATGGGATGGTACCGCATTTCTTAATCCCCTTATGTATAACGGAGAGGGGTAATTTTTTTACAAGGAGTGCATTATGGCACACAAGCGTTTTTTTAACCAGGCATTTGCCTTTCTGGCGCTGGCCCTCATTATTACCCTGTCGTTGGCGGCCTGTTCAAACCCTTCCGGTTCAAACCCTTCCGGCTCGGAACCGGCTGCGAAACCTTTGACTGAAACATACACCACCGTCAAGGGTACCAAAACCTACGAGCTGACTATTACACAAAGCGTGGCTAACGCAAAGGCAAAGTCCGTGGCAAAAGCCGCCTTTACTCCGGCGGAAGGTGATTCTTACGTTCTGACTATCACCGAAAACAGTGTGACCCAGACATCCAGCGGAAAGGTTAAAGCCTATTACAACAACAAGTTCACCCTAACGGCTTCCGCTAACACGTCGGTGTCCTTTGAAGTTACAATCAACAGCGGCGGAACCATCACTAACATCACCGGGACCATCACAACTCAAAATGGCGACACAGTAACCGGCCCCGGTTCAATTACGATCACCGTCAGCAGTGGTGGAGGCGGTGGTGGTGGAGGCGGTGGTGGTGGAGGAGGAGGCGGCGGCGGCGGCGGCAACAGCTCGCAAACATCATCCTATACCGCCACATCAGGAGGACAGACCTACACGCTGAAAATCACGGAGAATACCGCCAGATATACGGCGCAAAGCGGGGACTCCTACGAATTAACCGTCGGATCAAAGAAAAGCGCCGGAACGGTAGTAAGTACCGCTGGCGACGTATTAACCCTTAAACCGTTAAATTCCGATGTAACATTTACCGCAACCGTATCGGGAAACAGCCTTACTGCGCTGGATGGCACAATAACATGGACAGACGGCACGCAAACCATCGCTCCGGGCTCATTAACCGGAGGAAACCAGGGCGGTAACATGACCTGGACAAAAGTAACGGACAGCACAATAGGCGATCTCGATTATATCTACTCAATCGCCTTTGGTAACAGCAAGTTTGTAGCCGGGACCGGTAATGGCAAAATAGTATACTCAGCTGATGGCTTAACCTGGACAGCCGCAGATGTCAGCAGCATATTCGCTAAAAACGACTCCTTCTACGGAATTGCCTATGGCAACGGCAAGTTTGTCACCGGGACCAGTAACGGTAAAAGCAAAATGGCGTATTCGCCTGACGGCGTATCCTGGACAGGCGTAGATGTCAGCAGCGCGTTAGGCAGTCTATATCGAGGTATAGACACAGTCGCATATGGAGGCGGAAAGTTTGTCGCCACGGACGGGGCCAAGTCGTTAACCTCAACAGACGGCGTAACCTGGACAAATGCAGTACCAGGCATAGATTTAGATGCCGAGGCAATCACCTATGGCAACGGCAAGTTTGTCGCCGTTGGGCTTAATAATATATCGTATTCATCTGATGGATTAAGCTGGACAGTCGTAGATATCAGGAATGTATTCGGAGGCGCCGCCCAAAGTCTATTCTCAATCGCCTATGGCAACAGTAAGTTTGTCGCTGGAGGCCGATTCGGTAACATGATGACTTCACCTGACGGTGTAACCTGGACAAAAGTAGCGGATAGCGCATTCGACAAATACACCGATATCCGTGCAATCTCCTATGGCAACGGCAAGTTTGTCGCTGGGGGAACTGTAAGCAGCATCGCCAACAAAATGGCGACTTCAACCGACGGTGTAACCTGGACAGCCGTAACGGACAGTACACTCGACGCGATAAGCATCGATGCAATCGCTTATGGAAACGGCAGGTTTGTTGCTGGGGGGGGCTACGGAATGGCATATTCATCGGGCAATTAAGAGCGTTACACGCCAGGTATCCCAGGAATCGTCCGATCAAAGGCCGGCGGTAGTTAAAGTGTTATAGTTAAAGTGTTATAGTTAAAGTGTTATAGTTAAAGTGTTAATTGAAAAGCCTGCGCATTATACGGCGCGGGCTTTTTTGTTGCCTCACGGACTAATGATAAAATCTTACACGTACAGTGTCTGCGCAAACGTAATCGGCGGCAGAAGTGTCCGACCAAAGGTCTGCGGTAGGAACCATACGTGACCAATTTTAATAGACCGTTGACTTGACGTTTGATAAATATTTTATATTATTTTAGGCATGAGTAAATTCATGGTAAACCTGACAGCCATCAACCCAAAAGAAGAAGACCGTTGCACACCGCCTATTGAGGTAATGGTCGATACGGGGTCGGAATTGTCATGGCTGCCGAAAAAAGAACTGCTGGCCATCGGCGTAACGCCGCGTGGCAAAAAACGTTTCTCAACTGCCACTAAAGAAATAGTCGAGCGCGAATTCGGCTACGCCATACTAACCGCCGAAGGCTACTCCACGAATGACGATGTGGTATTCGCGGAAGAAGGCGATATGTCGCTTTTAGGCGTACGGACGATTGAAGGTTTTAGCGTAATGGTAGACAGTATCGGTCATCGCTTTGTCGCTACCACTACTCTTGTGTGTTACATAACAAAGTAACAGAAGAAAAGACGGAACCTGCTCTTTCCCAGAGTTCTTAATCCCTTAATTGAAACGATTTTTGTCTTATGCTACATTATTGACGCCATAAACAGGAGGTAAAGATGAAAGTTGTTATCATTGGCGCCCAGTGGGGCGATGAGGGAAAAGGCAAAATAGTTGATTATCTGGCGGGCGAAGCCCAGATGATTGTCCGCTTTTCGGGCGGGGCAAACGCGGGGCATACCATTGTAATTGGCAACGAGGAGTACGCCCTTCATCTTATACCTTCGGGGATCCTATATCCGGATAAAATGGTAATTCTTGGAGCCGGAATGGTGATTGACCCTGAGTCTCTTTTTAAAGAAATAAAGATGCTTGAGGATCGCGGGATCAATACAAGCGGCAGGATTCTGATTTCAGACCGCGCCCATATTGTCCTGCCCCGATACATAGAAATTGACAAGCAGCGGGACGCCGCGAGGAAGAAGCCGATA
>Ga0268262_10001942_pt1 | contig 24542 bp, 24 predicted proteins | sample TergutNc150P3_FD_190354 | JGI IMG/M metagenome (GOLD analysis project Ga0268262, IMG submission 190354) | Nasutitermes corniger P3 segment gut microbial community from laboratory colony in Florida, USA - Nc150 P3 (SPAdes) (version 2) | ecosystem: Host-associated > Arthropoda: Insects >...
CTCGCTGGGCTACTATCATATTTACCATTTCTTCTACCATTTGCACGTTTGAGCTTTCCACAAACTGATTTCTCAGCCTGCCTAGGTTTTCTTCGCCCGGAATGCCTACTATCGGTGCTCCACTGGCATCACTTTGACGGTAAATGGTTCCACCCTCTGCTAATAAGCCGGCTGGATTTATGAAGCGGGCTAGTTCAATTTGCCCTAAAACCTCTGTACTAGTTTGTCCAGGCCTATTGCAAGCTACTTCGCCTGATTCGGATATGGTTACGTAAGTGGCATCGTCTGGAATGTTTATCGGAGGGTCTAGGAGATAGCCGTGGCTGTTTGTTAAATAACCCTCATCGTTTCTTTTGAATGCCCCATTGCGGGTATAGCCAATTTCACCATCTGGGAGGCGTAATTGGAAAAAGCCAGTGCCTTCAATGGCTGCATCGGTATCGTTACCCGTTTGTTCCATATTTCCCTGCAAAAAAGCACGGTTTATGGCAACAACACGCGAACCTAGTCCAACTTCTATGCCAACGGGGGCACGGTTTCCATCTTCTTGCTCGCCTCCGGGGCGTTGCAAACTTTGATACATCAAGTCTTCAAATTCAACCTGTTGCTTTTTATAACCCAACGTATTCACGTTAGAAAGGTTATGGGCAATGGTGTCCACAAAGGTTTGGTTTGCCTTCATGCCTGTGGCTGCGGTGTAAAGAGAACGAATCATACATAACAGAAAGCAAAAAGTATGCCAAAATAATGGCTAGTTTTCAGCTTAATGCAAAACCAAAAGCTTTTTTTCCACATTTAAGCCGTTTTTTGCGCTAACCACCACCGTTCCTGTTAAATTTCCCGCGTTCCAAGTTGCCTCTCTCAAATTTGAGCTAAAAAGAAGCTTACCTTGTAAATTGTGAATTTTCCAAACAACATCGCTTTTGGAATGCAAATGGAGGTTCCCTCTGCTTTGACTTATTTGCAAATTAATCCGTGCTGGAACTTTTGCAATAACAGGGTCAGGAGATTCTGGTGGCTCAGGCTCTGGTTCCTTAAATGGCTGTTCGGTTATTCCTTCGGTGTTTTCAACAGGCTTATCCAAAAGTGACACAACATTAACCCAAGTTCCGCTCATAAGGCTAACGCCAAACCAAGCCAAAAACTGGTCAAAATACATTTCGTTGTGCAAAGTATCTTCTATGCCGCCGGTTGGGTCAACTGCATTTCCAAAAAAATCTACCTTGTTTTCCCAGTCATAAAATTCTGCCATTTTTTTGCTCCAAGCAACCTTATCGGCAGAATCGCCAACTGCCATAGCTACCGTTAGCCACTGCCCTACCGTTAAATGGCTGTGTTCCCTGCGATAACGCCAAGTGTTTGGATTATTTTCGCCATTGAATTGTGTCCATTTATCATCTGCCGGAAGAAGTACTCCTTTGTTTGCTCCTTCAAGTTGATAAAAATTTGCCTCGCTAGGACCTCCTTTGTTTTTGATAAAACTCAGGGATTTTTCTAAAAATTCTTTTGCTCTTGAATCGCTGAACCAAATATAATCATTTGCTACGCGCCACAAAATCCTGATCGCATCTTTGAAAAAAGTTTTTCCACCCATATATCCATTATATCCAGCACCGCCGCCAATACCAAGTGCTCCATTTGCTTGGTTCCAGTCTGGCACCATGCCAATATCATAGCTTGAAATTGATTTTATAAATTCATAGCTTCTACTTACCGCATTTGTCCAATTTCTTTTCTGTGAGTCAAAATCGTTGAATACTTTATACCATGCGGGAGCGAAATAACCTACATTATAACCTGGTTGCCAATTATTGCCAGGCCAAAGCAAACCACCATTCATTGAACCCCACACGCAATTCACTCCGTTTTGAGCATCCCCTGCATAATTTCCATTAGTCCACTTTCCTTTTTTCACAAGTTTGTCTGCGAAAATCAGAGCAAGGGTTATATCTTCATCGGCATCGGTGGCTGAACCTCCGTCATTCATCCCTTTATTGCCGTTGTTTGCAGGCAAATGCCAGTCCTCACAAAAATTCAATCTTTTACTCTTGGCAGCATTGTAAATGCGGTTAAATGTCTCTTGGTCATTTGAATACAAGGCTAATAACATACCATAGCCAACGCCTTCGCTAACGGCATCGCCTGGTGTTTCGCTTTTTGGTCTGTGAATCAAACCTGTGTTATAGGCATTTATATTTCGTTTTTTAATACCCTGCCAAGTGCTGTCTAAAACCTGTTTCCATTGCATTGCCCCAACTTTTGGCTGGGCATTTGGAATTTCCAACACGGCAAAAGCTTGGGAAAATAGGAGAAAAATGGATAAAAATATGAGAATTTGTCGCATATTTCAAATATAGAAAAAATCGTCTGAACCATATTTACTAAATTTTATTTGTGAGAAAACTTATCCTGCTCTTTTTGCTTTGTGCCATTTCTTTGCACGCAGAATTTTTAATATCAGACGGCGATAGATTTGCCAGTTTGAAGCTATTTTTGAAAGATTCCATTCAAATAGAAAAATTCAGTAAAAACGAAAATTATAGAAACCAAAACACTATCTCGGCAGGGCTTTTTTTAAATGGTTTGGCTGCGCCAAACCTTTCTTTCAACGCTTTTGTAGAAATTAATACAGATAAATCATCTGGAGTAAAATATTTAAATCACAATTACGAACCTTATTTAGGCTATCCCTACGATATGCTCTCCGATGCGCATCCCTCAGAAGACAATGGGCGAACCTGGGCTTTTTTCAATGCACGCACCGACTGGCAAGCTACGCCTTATTTTAAAATTTCCGGTGGCTACGATTATCTGTCTTATGGCCCTGCAAGGCACAATAAGCTAACCTTGCGAGGCGGCGATTTTTATTGGCGCGCAATTCAAGACACAGCGTATTACGCCTATATAAAAAGACCCGTGCCTACGCCTTTTATAGGTTTTGATTTAGCTCTTGATTTTGTCTCTTATTCTCAGCACTCAATGCAGTTAAAAAATCAAAAGGAATACAACAAATATTTGCACGTCCACAGGTTGGATTTCAAATTTTCTGAAGATTTTTCTTTGGGACTCACAGAAACCATTGTATATGGTTCAACAAATGCTCTCTATGGCAAAGAAGACTCGGTGGAGCAGCGTTCTGTTGAGGTTCTGTACTTAGTTCCCTTTGTGCCATATACATTTGCAGAAGCCTACACGGGAGACCGCGACAATAAAGCACTTTCTGCAGATTTTTCTTGGAAATTATTTAAGAGATTTGAACTTTATGGTGAGTTGTTCATAGACGATTTATACAATTTATCGGCTTTTTTTGACGATAATTGGTGGGGCAACAAGTGGGCTACCTCCATTGGAATTGCAATAGACTCTGGTAAAATAGGCTTATGCAACTGGGACTATAATTTTGAATACACTCGCATAGAGCCTTGGGTTTACACTCATCACAAGGGTTTTGGCTCCCAGTACTCGCACTTTGGAAATTCTCTGGGTTCAGATTTGGGACCAAACTCCAGAGAATTTTACAGCCGTTTTGGTACATCTTTCAAGAATCTTTTGCGCCTTGATTTATCCATATCTTCTGTTGCAAAAGATACAGCTTTTGGCGGGCGCATCTTAGATATACATGAAGATGGAGACCCCACAGATAAAAAATATCTGAACAAAGAAAGTACATTACACTACCGGGAATATGGAGCCGCTATTTTATTTAAGCCTTTTTCCATTTGGTATATAGGTACAAAACAATATTTAATATTTGGTGACTTCAAAGGACATAGAACAGAATTGTTTAGCAAAGTGATATGGTAATTATTTTATTAACGGTATTAATAGTTATTCAAACGGTGCTGGCTTGGAACCCCACCCCCTTGCTCATTGAAGAACAAGGGAGGCAAACCGCTTTTATGCAGTTACAAGATTTTCAAGGAGCAGCGCGGCCTGAATACAATGCCTACATAAGTGCTGGCATAATATACTTGCCACTTCCAAGCCAAAGTGCATTGTCAACGGAATGGGGCATCCACAACGGCTTTGCTTTCAAGCAAAATATTGGAATTTGGCTAACGAATAATTTTGATGGCAAAGATTCCAAAGGATTGACTTATGGGCTTGGCTGGTTTGGAGAAAGGCAAGGTTGGGATAACGAAGATTTTTTATTTGTTCCCCACAGAGGAAATTTTTCGCAGATAAACAAGATTCACACTTTTGGATTTACCATTGCAGATAGTTCAAATCATTGGTTATTCGGTAGTGGTTTGCAATACTTAGATGTGAAAAATAATACCCTTAAGTGGTGGCTACTAGGAACCTGGAGTAGGTTTTCTATTTTGCCAAATTTTCATAAAAACGAGTTGCAATTCATAAATGCGCAGTTGTATTTACAAGCTAGAGAATTGAGAGGCAATAAAGATTCTTGGCAAAATTATCTGCCAGATTTAGAGTGTTCCTATTTTTCAAAAGATTCCATAAAAATGTTTGTATCGCAAAATATATTCAAGCAAAAATTTTATTTGGAGGGTGCATTTTGGGCTCAGCCAGTGGATTTAGTCTGGACAGCACTCAAGTTTTATCCCGACCCTTCTCGTTTACTCCTTGCCCTAGAAGCAACTGCCACAAAAAAAGAAAACAGCGATATTTATTTTGGTGGTGGCATAACACTTCCTTTTTTGCGAGTGGCATATAACAACGCAAAGGACTACAATACATTTTTCAAGAATCGTAGCGTTTGGATTGTTGAATTTCGTTTAGCAATAGGAACTGCTGGCGATTCCTTTTTTGCCTTAAACGCACCCAAAAAGGCCCCAAGCGAAACAAGCGAAAAACCGACAAAATCTAAATTTGAAACAGAACTTAAAACAGAAAAAATGGAGAACGTAAAATGAAAAGAGTATTCATATTTATATTTGTATTTCTTCTTTTATCTTGCACACATTGGTTAATTGAAACTGAGACACGCATACAGGTAGAAAATTTAACTAACGATATAATTAGTGATTTGTGCATTGTTTCAAAAACAAATAACGAGCAAAGAATTATTTTGATTCCAGAGAGCATTAAAAGCAAAAAAAAATCCGAGAAAGTATATGAAGTAGAATGGGTTGGAGAATTTAATTTTGAGATTCGTGTTGGAGATAAATGGAAGCCTCTGGGGATTCATAAGCTAAAAGGTGGCAGCATTTTGGCACAAATAAGAGAGAGAGATGGTAAGTTTGAGATGGTATTAAAATAGAATTAACTATATTCTATCTTTATGAGCAAATTAAAAACAATGGGCATTGTCAACAAGGGCAAAATCATGGCTACCGTGATGGACATGAGTAAAACTTATAATGTTGCGAACATAGCAATGTTTGTAGAAGCTCCAACCTTGGATTCCGTAAAAATGGCAGAATTAAATAGAAAGGGATTAGACAAAAACGAGTATATGGTGTATCGTTTGGCATTATTGAACAATGACGCAACCGAAGCGTATGTTTTGCCAACCGAAAAAGAACCTGTCGTGACCGAGATTGAAAAAATCCGCGACCCTCAATGGACCTTGGATGCGTTTAAACGTTTGGGAGTAGATGTAAACAAACAATTTGTGAATTACTTTGGAGTTGAAAGCCCACGCGACAACGCAATCATTGAACGAGATTGGCAGGCACCAATAATAAAGGCTTTTTATGAAAAAGCGGGTCAATTACCAAAAGGTCAAACTCTGCTCTCAAAATTATTTGCTCACAATGTTGAAAAAGATGAACAGGTCAATTTTGACGAATTGGTAAAATGTTCAGAAATTATAAAAGAATTGTCAGATTACATTTCGTCAAGTGCAAAAAAAAGGAACGACATTCGCCGTGCTCACCCAAACAATAATAAATAGAGCTTGCTGGTGAGGCACGCACATAATATTCCCCCCTTGAATGGAGATTTTTTTTACAAAAATCACCATTCGTCCCCCCGTTTTTTCCGCTCGGAGAGCTAACGGGGGGAACGCCACAACGAGATTCAGAGTTAATCGGTGGCTACTGTAATAATAAAAATTTTCTATTTTCCCTCTGTGGCGAAACAGTTCTACAAAGAAGGCGGCAAAGGATCCGAATCTGGCAAAGCGGTAAAGGTTTTTGATATTCCTGGCCCAAAAAAAGCTGCAATTTTAATGGTGGCTCTTGGGCAGGAAGCTAGTTCCCATATTTTTAAGGCTTTGAATGAGAAAGATGTGGAAACTCTAACTGCCCAAATAGCGCGTTTAGAAGGTGTAACTCCTGAAATGCGCGAATATGTTTTGCAGGAATTTCAGCAAATAAGCCAAGCGCAAGAATATGTTAGCCAAGGTGGTATTGATTTTGCGCAGCAAATTTTGGAACAGTCGCTTGGTTCTCGCCGTGCTCGCGAAATTTTGGAAAAAGTGCAGAATAACATTCGCACCACCGGTTTCAATATGTTAGATAACATAGATCCGGTGCAGTTGATATCTTTTTTGAGCAAAGAACACCCTCAAACTGTGGCTCTGCTCCTCGCTCACATGAGGCCAGACAAGGCAGCCGCAACAATTTCTGCGCTGAACCCAGATATGCAGGTAGAGGTTGCAACTCGTATAGCCACAATGGAAAGCATAAGCCCAGATGTTTTGCAGCAGGTGGAGCAGCAATTATCACAAATACTAAAAACCATGTTCACAGGCGATACCGCAGAAGTTGGTGGCGTAAAGAGCGTTGCAGAAATGCTCAACATGGTGGACAGAGGCGCAGAAAAGAACATACTTGGAACCCTTGAAAGAGACGACCCCGAACTTGCCACAGAAATTAAAGCGCTCATGTTTGTGTTTGAAGATATGCTTCTTTTGGACGACAAATCCATGCAGCTTGTGTTAAAGCAGGTGGACTCCAAAGACCTTTCGCTTGCGCTCAAAGGTGCAAACGAGCAGGTTTCAAACAAGTTCTTCACAAATATGTCTAGCCGTGCTGCCGAAATGATTAAAGAAGAAATTCAATTTATGGGTCCCAAACGCCTTCGCGAAGTAGAAGAAGCGCAGCAGAAAATCGTGGATGTTGTTCGCCGTCTAGAAGCAGATAATGAAATAGTAATCAGCGGTCGCGGCAGCGAAGATGATATTATCGTATGATTTTTGTTCTACTCTTTGTTTCAATCGCCTTTGCTCAAATTCAAGATTTGCATCAAGGCGATTTTTATTATGCGCTTCGCGCACAAGATTCAAAAGATAATATGACAAACGATAAAAACATAAAGCAATCAATAAATTATTACAACCTAGCACTCAAAGATTCCAGCTCAAAACAAGAGGCTGCTTGGAAATTGCTCAGGGCTTATTATTTTTTAGGTTGTTTTGCCACACCAGATGTAAAAAAGCGAATTCAAGTTTTTGAAAAAGCTAAAATAGAGGGCAAACTTTTTCTTGACACTTATCCAAAAGATACCGAAATTGCTTATTGGTATTCAGTTAATTTAGGTTTGTGGGCAAGCTTGGTTAATCCAGCAATTGCCTTAAAAGCAGGCAGCATAAAAGAGACAAGGGAAATAGCTAAAATGCTAATAGCAAGTGAAAAAACCAACAAAGAAGCGGCAGCTCGCGGCTATCAAATTTTAGGCAAAGCGCATCAAAAGCTACCTAGCATAGTTTTTGTTTCAAGTTGGGTAAAAAGAGATTCCGCAGAATATCTTTATAAAAAATCTCTGAGTTTAAATCCAAATGATTGGGCAACCCGTCTTTTTTTGGCTGAATATTACAAGGAAAATTCCAGAGGAGAAGAAATGGAAGAAGTGCTAAAGCCAGTACTGGGGAAACGCCCACATCCCGAACATTATTTAGAAGACGAAAGAAATTTAATTAAAATGAAAAAATTGTTGAAATAATATTATTTACCAATATTCAATTCCCTGAAATTCCCACTTCCTAGCAAAATGTCTATGGGCAATTTTTTATACTCATATTCATAAGGCGGAGCTTTCCAAGCGAAATCGTTTTTGTGGTGGTGAAATAAATATTTCAAAATTTGAATTGTTGTTTCAAAAGGTAAAAATTCTTCGCGTTCCAGCACGTGAATCTGCGCCCCGTGGCAAATTTGCCCTGCGTATTTGTGGAAAGTTGGCTGAAAGTGGCTTTCTCTAAAATAAACCCCAGGCAATTTTAAGTTATTGAGATAATCGCACATTTTTGTGGCTTCAATCCAAGGCGCACCAAAAAGCTCAAATGGTTTTGTTGTACCGCGAGCCTCGCTGATATTGGTAGCTTCCAATAAGCATTGCCCTGGATATACTAATGCGGTATCTAAAGTTGGCATATTTGGCGAAGGCATAATCCAAGGAAGTCCGGTTTCGTTAAACCACATATTTTTTTTATAACCTTTCATTTCCAAAACATAAATTTCCGAATGTGGAAAACACTCTTCTTTGAATTGCAAAGCTAACTCCCCTATTGTTTTTCCGTGTCTAACTTGTATTGAATGTAACCCAACAAAGCTTTTGTACTCCAAATCCAAAACCGGGCCTTCTGTTATGTGGCAGCCTATTGGGTTGGGGCGGTCTATCACAATAACGGGAATTCCAATTTTCTCAGCAGCTTTCATACAGAGATAAAGTGTCCATATAAATGTGTAATATCTAGCTCCCACATCTTGCAAATCTATTAAAAGAACTTCCAAATCTTTTAGCATTTCTTGTGTAGGTTCTCTATGCTCTCCGTAAAGGCTATAAACGGGAATCCCAAGTTTTGGGTCTGTGAAGCCTTCCCATTCTATCATATTATCTTGTGTGTGCCCAAAAATCCCATGCTGGGGGCCAAAGAGCGCAGCAAGTTTAAAGAGCCCTCCATTATGTTTTTCCAGCGTTGCAAGAGTATGCCGCAAATCCAGAGTCACAGATGCAGGGTGCAAAACGGCTCCCATCCGCTTGCCTTTTAGTTTTTCGGGAAAATATTTTTCCAAATGTTCAAGAGAGAGTTCTACCATAATTTTTTATGAATATAGTAAACTTTTGTATATTTCATTAATCTTGCAAATGTTTCGTGCCATTAAACTTCTATACCTTGATTTTGTCGCCTTCCTACGGCAAGATTTTAAACCCTTGCCATATATTTATACTCTTACGATAATCATCCTTGCCTTAGTTTTTTTATACACAACAAAACTCGGCCATAGCATTGGTCGATGTTATGTACCAACGCCTAATCGCTTATTAAACGGCGCTTTGATGTTTTCGGGGCTATATTTTTTGGTTGCGGTTCCAGTGCTGATTATGCAGGGTCAATACAAATCCATTCCCAAACTGCATTTCTACCTCAAAGGTTTAGCTCTGATGGCAGCAATCGGTACCACTTATGCTTTTTCGTGGCGCAGCTATATTGATTTGTCTTCTTTTTCGTATGCCGAAAAAGCTTACCTTGTCAAATTTCTATGGTGCATCCGAGGCTTGATTATTGAATTGCCCCTGCTCCTGCTCTTGCGTCTTTGCGTGGATAAAGAGCAAAAGGGGTTTTACGGTTTATGCCGCGGAAACCATCATATAAAAGCCTATCTGTGGCTGTTTGTGCTAGTGCTACCCATTCTAATCGGCGTTTCGTTTACCCACGCTTTTCAATACTACTACCCTATAGGCAAGGTGTGGCTATATGGCGATGGTTTGTTCGGCTACCCCGCGTGGGCAAATTTGCTGGTGTTTGAGTTTGCATATTTGACGAGGTTTCTGATAGTGGAGCTTATCTTTCGCGGGGCATTGGTTATTGGCATGGGGAATGTTATTGCGCGCTCGGCGGTGTTGCCAATGGTGGCTGTGTATGTGGCTCTGCATTTCAACAAACCAATTTTGGAGGCTATTTCAGCTATATTCGGCGGTTTATTTCTAGGTGCATTGGCGTATCAAACAAAACACATCTGGGGCGGAGTTATAATTCACATAAGCGTTGCTTTTGCTATTGAAACGATACGGCTGGTGCAGTATTATGTTTGGGGCTGGAATTAACTTGGCAACCCGACCCGCCTTCCCCAACGCTTGCACAGGAAACCCACGCAAGGTGTTAACATATTGGGCTAAAGGAAGGCGGGTTGCATCCCTGCTTGCGCAGGGACACCAAGCAGCTTTGGCTAGGCAAAGCAATGGAGTAATAAGGAAACCATTGAGTGCGTAACGAAAGGCTGACTTGGTCTATTTTTGTTTACCTCAAATAACCAAATTGCGGCGTTAAAGAACCGCAATCGCCAGTAGCAACCTTGCCAGTTACATCAGTAGCATCAATCTTAATTTCGGATACTTTCAAACTATCTCTCTTGAACTTACTTGACCAAGTTTTACCACTGGCGCAATTATTTAGAGGAACTTTACTTTTTGCTTCCCACCCTGCTGTTGAGGTGGTATCACCCGTATAAGTTACTCCAGATAATGCAGATGAATAAGTAAAGTTTGTTGTATTGCTTTCCTCACCTTTTTTGCCAGAGGTAGTATCTCCGGGAGGTGTATAGCCAATGGCTTTAAAATTCCCAGCTACAGAGGTTTCTGTAACAAAGGCTTGCTGCAATTTGCTCCAAGTGCCAATGGCTGGACCTACTTCGCTGGCTTTTGCTTTTGCAGACATACCGAACAGCTTTGGAATGGCGATTGCGGCGAGAATACCGATGATTACAATTACAACCATCAGTTCTATAAGGGTGAACCCTTTTTTGAGTTTTTGAGTAGACATAAAGTCCTCCATTTTGAACGAGCCTACTCTTTTCCACGGTTTTCGGCATTCCCGCATTGCATTTTAACGTTCCTTATCTTGCAACGTTTTTACGCTTTTTTGCAAGCTGATTTTTTTGCAGAAAACGACACAATTTTGACAAAAAGGGGGGTAAAATGACAAAAATATGACAAAAGTAGCCTAAAAATGGTCACGGGGGTGAAAAATAATGTATATTAATAGTGTTGCGTTTTAAGGAAGGTTAAAATGCAACGTTTTTTTACGTATATTTCCGTTTTGTAGGGCGCGATTTATCGCGTCCTTTCTTTATCGCATCCATATATGATTGCCCCATATATAACTGCACCCATAGATTTAAATTTGCGGCAAAATGTCATCCAACCATTTTTTGCCCCATAAAATCGGGTTGTTTCGTATATATTTCGCAATTCTTGCGTATTCCGCCTCATCACGTATTACGTGTTCATAATAATTGCGTTGCCATTTAAAACCACAATTTATTTTACGACATTCAAACGTTATTCGCCCCTTAAACCAACGAATAATACATGCCAAATTATTATGAAACATTGGATTTTTATCCGCCGCAAACCCACCGGTGTTGCATATCGGTTGTTGGAATTGTTGTTGGGCGCGTGATTTTTGGGCGCAATGGTTGTCATGGGCACAATGATTGTCATGGGCGCGATAAATCGCGCCCCTACGGTTCGGATCGTTGTTTATTTCGATTATACCGTGAATGTGGTCGGGCATAACGATAAATTCGCCTAATTCAACGCCAGAATAATATTTTGGCATTTCGTTCCATATTTGTTGAACAATTTTTCCAGAATCATTCAACACCATAACCCCATTTTCAACCCACCCGAATGTCGGGAAACCAAATTTCGGTTTCGTTGTCGTAGGGGCGCGATTTATCGCGTCCTTAATTGCGTCCATATATGATATGGATGCGTCCATATATAACATGGATGCGTCCATATATGGTTGTATTTTCGGAATCCGCCAATTCAAACATATAGTAACAAAATATGCCCCAATGTTTGCATAATCATACCCACGCAAACGTATAAAATGCCTATTATGCCGATTAGGATTATATTTCATATCTACCTCCAGTTTTACCTTCTATACATTAGACGTAAAAAACCCGAAAAAAATCCTAAAAAAATGAAAAAAATCTTTTAGTATAGCAGTTAGGTAAGAAAACATCATAATTTTGACAAAAATGGGCGAAAGATTCAAAAAACATATAAATCCTATTGACAAACTAGGAATTAATTTCTATATTTAATAAAAAGGAGAATGTACTATGACTACACCTAGTGATTATGGGTTACCAGAGACAATAGAGCTTGAACAGTGGGCTTCGCCATATTTTCCAGAATTTCAAGAGACAAAGATAGATAATGAAGAAGCCAAAGCATATTCTCCCACCGTTTCGTCTTACAAAGAGGCACCTGCTGGCAAGGCTGGCTTTGATGTAAACCAAGTTCGCAAAGATTTTCCCATATTGAACGAAAGAGTGAACGGCGGCAAGCCCCTTGTATGGCTTGATAATGGTGCAACAACCCAAAAACCAAATGCTGTTATAGACCGCATTTCTTATTACTATCAACACGAAAATTCAAATGTACACCGCGGCGCACACGAACTTGCAGCCCGTTCAACCGATGCTTACGAAGCAGCACGTGAAACAACCGCCAAATTTTTAGGGGCTCCTTCAAAAGACAACATAGTATTTGTGCGCGGAACAACAGAAGCCATTAACCTTGCAGCGCAGAGTTATGTTAAACCATTGCTCACCCCCGGAGACGAAATAATATTAACTCACCTTGAACACCACGCAAATATAGTTCCTTGGCAGTTGATAGCACAGGAAACTGGCGCACTTATTAGAGTAGCTCCTGTTGATGATTCTGGGCAAATTATTTTATCTGAATTCGCACGTCTATTTAGCCGCCGCACAAAATTTGCTTCGGTAACGCACGTTTCAAACGCACTAGGAACAATTACCCCTGTTCACGAAATGATTCAAATCGCTCACGGAAACGGTGTACGTATCCTTGTTGACGGGGCACAGTCTGTAGCTCACACACCGCTAAATGTAAGTGCAATGGATGCAGATTTCTTTGTGTTCTCCGGTCACAAAATATTTGGACCCACAGGTATAGGCGCTTTGTATGGAAAATCAGATGTTTTAGAAGAAGCCCAGCCATATCAGGGTGGCGGCAACATGATAAAAGACGTAACCTTTGAACACACTGTATATAATCCCGCACCTTCCAAATTTGAAGCTGGCACTGGCAACATTGCCGATGCCGTTGGTCTTGGAGCAGCTTTGGATTATGTTTCAAACATTGGAATTGCAAACATAGGTGCTTACGAACACGAATTGCTGAACTATGCAACAGGTGAATTAAAACGCATAAACGGCTTGCACCTCATAGGTACAGCGGCAGAAAAAGCAAGTGTTTTGTCTTTTATACTAGACGGAGCAAGCGTTGAGCAAGTTGGCAAACATCTTGCGAGCCACGGAATTGCCGTGCGCGCCGGCCACCACTGCGCACAACCTATTTTGCGCCGCTTTGGTTTAGAAGCAACTGTACGCCCAACCATAGCCTTTTACAACACATCCGAAGAAATTGACAAACTGGTAAGTGCAATAAGAGAACTCGCATTGTAAGGAGAGGCTTTGCATGGAAATTGACTATGAGATAGAGCAAATTGCCGCCGAGTTGCTGAGCGATTTCCAAAAGAAGCGCGAAATTACCAAACAACCCGCAAAACCGGTGATAATTGAAGTAATCGGCAAATTGCAGCACCTACTGTTTCCGGGAATTTTTGAAAGCGTTTTGACAGATGGCTCGGTAAAAAATAAACTCAATGTTATGCTAGAAGAAGTTTCCCACGATTTAGCCAAGCAAACAAAATTGGCTTTGCGTTATGACTTGCGCTACAAAGATACAAAGCAAGAAGATGTTGATAAAACGGCTTGGGAAATAACTCGCCAATTTATCATAAAAATTCCTCAGGTCAAAGATTTTCTGGAAAAAGATATTGAAGCCGCATATAATGGTGATCCCTCCGCATACAGCAAGGCAGAAATTGTAATATCTTACCCAGGCATTTTTGCCACAATGGTTTACCGAATAGCGCATGAACTGTATTTGTTATCTGTGCCTCTAATACCGAGAATTATGAGCGAATATGCGCACAGCTTAACTGGCATAGATATTCACCCTGGTGCAGTTATAGGCAAATACTTTTTTATAGACCACGGCACCGGCATTGTTATAGGCGAAACCGCCATTATCGGAGATAATGTGAAATTGTATCAGGGAGTGACTCTTGGTGCTTTGTCCACAAAGGGAGGCCAGAGCATAAAGGGAATTAAACGTCACCCAACTATAAGCGATAATGTAACTATATATTCAGGTGCATCTATTTTGGGTGGAGATACCGTTATTGGCGAGGGTGTGATAATTGGCGGCAATGCTTTTGTGGTTAGGTCTGTTCCCGAAAATACCCGCGTAAGCGTGAAAAATCCCGAATTGCAATTTAAGAGCAGTGGCAATATTTCATCTCATATAGAATTAGATCAAATGGATTTTTGGCACTATGAAATTTAGGTATAGCGGTGGCTGATGAATATCTAAAACATCTTTTAAAATTGCTCAGAGATAACGAAGTGCCTGAGCTTCCTAAAGAATACAGAGAAAACCCATTAATTGTTCAAATCCACGAAGAATTAAAAGCAATTCGTGAAGTTTCTAAAGCATTTTCTTCAGGAGATTTTTCTTTTTCCATTGCCTCTCAAGGTATTATTCCAAGTAATTTAAAATCTATTCAAACTGCTCTTCGTAATTTAATATGGCAAGTTCAAATGGTGGAAAAAGGGGACTTTACTCAGGAAATCAATTTTACGGATGAATTTTCCAAAGCATTTAACAACATAGTTCGCAGATTAGAACTCAGTCTTTCCAAACTGAAAGAAAAAGAAGATACCCTTGCAGATATAAATAATAAACTCCGCAGAGAAGTTGAGAGTAAAGAAAGCCTTAAAAAAAGCAACACCTATTTTAAATTTTTGGCAAGCCACGATTCCTTAACCGGTATTCTCAACCGCCGAGCCTTTATTGATACGGTGGAAATTGAACTCGCCACCGCAGTATATCTATGTGTTCCCTGTTGCCTCGCTATGATGGATATAGACCACTTTAAAAAGTTTAATGATACTTATGGGCACTTGGCTGGAGACGAAGCCTTGCGCCATGCGGTGAAAATTGTCAGCTCAAGGTTGAGAAAAAATGACTTCATGGGACGCTATGGCGGTGAAGAATTTGTTCTTTTCTTTTACTATGCTAACAAAGAAACAGGACTAAAAATACTGGAGAGGCTCCGCACATACTTGCATGAATCACCAGTTTATTTGGATAAAGGTCTTGTGGAAATTCATGCAAGTTTTGGTCTTGTGGAAGTTGACTTGGGAAAAGCAACGGAAAAAGGATATGTGCAGAAATTGCTCCAAGCTGCAGACACTGCACTTTACTCTGCTAAATTATCAGGAAGAAACAAGGTAGTCGTTTCTGGTCAGGAAACCTATCTTGGGTCTTATGAAATTTAGCGTACTATAAATTACTATATTCATACAAATATGAAAAATCTACGGAAATATAAGTTTGATTGGGATAATACGGTAGGAGCTGATATGAAACTAGCTCGCCCAGCCTTGGGTCCTAACACTAGGGTGGAAGTGTATAGGCTTTTTCAATTTACTCTAAGGGATATATTGGAACAACATTATGGTTCAGATGAGACAGATAATCTGTTTCGTGAAGCTGGAATTATGGCAGGAAAGGCTTTTTTTGACAAATTCTTAAGCGAGGCTCAAAACGTTTCAAATTTGGCTACCAAAATTCAAGATTCCTTTGATACATTTGGCATTGGAATATTCCGTGTGGAAAAAGCCGCAGAAGACAATTCACATTTTATTTTTACCGTAGAAGAAGATCTCGACTGTTCGGGTCTTCCAGATACTGCGGATGTTATTTGTGTATATGACGAAGGTTTTATTCAGGGAATACTGGAAGCATTCAGCGGAAAGAATTTTAATGTCAGAGAAATTGACTGCTGGTGTACAGGTGCCCGCACCTGTCGCTTTGAGGCAAAAACGGTTTCGTAAAGCAGATGATTAATCTTGAAGAATGTCTGGAACATATTTTAAAATTACTTAGGGATAGCAAGATTCCTGAGCTTCCTGAGGAATATTCGGAAAATCCTTCAATTGTTCAAATTCACGAAGATTTGAAAACCATTCGTAAAATTTTACGTGCGTTTTCATCGGGAGATTTTTCTCCTGACATTAATATTAGAGGCATTATTCCAGGCTGTTTAAAATCTCTTCAGGCCAATCTTCGCCATTTAATTTGGCAGGTTCAAATGGTGGAAAAAGGGGATTTTTCTCAGAAGGTTCATTTTATGGGTGAATTTTCCGATGCATTTAACAGCATGGTTCGCATATTTAGCCTGAGCCTTTCCAAATTGCAAGAAAAAGGTGAAACCCTTGCGGCTATAAATGATAAGCTACGCGAAGAAGTTGAACATATTGAAGCACTTAAAGAAAGTGAAGCACATTTTAAATTTTTGGCAAGCTATGATACCTTAACAGGTGCTCTTAACCGCAGGTCCTTTATTGAAAAGGTAGAAATTGAACTAGCCAATGCAGCATATCTCTGTATTCCATGCTGCCTTGCTATGATGGATATAGATCATTTTAAAAATTTTAACGATACTTATGGACACTTGGCCGGAGATGAAGCTCTGCGACATACGGTTAAGACCATTGAGCCAATGCTGAGAAAAAATGATTTTATGGGACGATATGGTGGTGAAGAATTTATAATTTTCTTTTACAATACCGATGGGAAAACAGGGCTAAAAGCATTGGAGAGACTCCGCACCCATTTGTCTGAATCGCCTGTTCCTCTGACAAAAGGCCCTGTAGAAATTACTGCAAGTTTTGGCCTTGCAGTAGCAGCAGAAATGGAAAAATCAGTAGAAAAAGACTATGTGCAGAAATTGATACATTCCGCAGACACAGCCCTTTATTCAGCCAAAGTATCAGGACGAAATATGTCCGTACTTTTCAGCCAAGAAATGGACTTTAATCTTAACATATAATTCCTATTGACAAACTAGGAATAAATTACTATATTTAGATAAATGGATATAAGCACAATTTGCATACACGGTTGCAAAAAAAAATTTGACACAACTGGATCGGTTGCCACCCCGATATTCGCATCCGCTACTTTTGCCCATCCAGGCGTTGGGCAAAGCACGGGCTTTGATTATTCCCGCTCGCTTAATCCAACCAATGTGCATTTAGAAGATACCGTTGCCGCACTTGAAGGTGGTAGCGATGCCATTGCGTTTTCTTCTGGCATGGCAGCGGTTTCAACACTCATGGAACTATTTTCGCCAGGCGACCATATTATAACCTCCGATGACCTTTATGGAGGAACCTTTCGCCTTTTTGAGAAAGTGTCCCAAAAGAACGGTGTAAAATTTTCTTATGCTGCCACTCCAAAAGATATGGAAAAAGAAATAACAAAGTCCACAAAAGCCATATTTTTAGAAACGCCTTCAAATCCAATGATGCACGTTATAGACATTGCCGCAGTTGCAGCCATTGCAAAAAAACACAATTTGCTTTTTATTGTTGATAACACATTCCTAACACCATATTTTCAAAAACCCTTTTCCCTTGGCGCAGATATTGTTCTGCACAGCGGAACAAAATATTTAGGCGGTCACAACGACACTCTGTCTGGATTTTTAGTGGTAAAGAGCGATGAACTTTTAGAAAAACTCAGGTTTATAGCAAAAACCACAGGAGCTTGCCTTTCGCCTTTTGACGGCTTCTTAATTATTCGCGGCATAAAAACTCTTGCCATTCGCATGGAACGTAGCCAAGAAACTGCCAAAAAAATTGTGAGCTGGCTCTTGGAGCAAAGCGCAGTAAAAAAAGTATATTATCCCGGATTAAAAGAACACCCCGATTATGAAATATCCAGTCGCCAAACAAGCGGCTTTGGCGGCATGATTTCTTTTTCCGTAAAGAACGAGCAAACAGCCATAAAAACACTTGAAAATGTAAAAGTGATAAAATACGCAGAAAGTTTAGGAGGAGTTGAAAGCCTAATCACCTATCCAATGCTCCAAACCCACGCAGACCTCCCAGAAAGTGATAGGCGAGCGCGCGGAATAGATGAATGCTTACTCCGCCTCTCTGTTGGGTTGGAATCCGCAGACGACTTAATAGCCGACCTCAAGCAGGCATTAGGGAACTGATATGAAATATGATTTTGATAAAGTAATAGATAGAAGCAATTCTTATAGCATTAAATACGAACCTTCGTGGCGCGGAAAACCAAGTGATGTGCTGCCCTTATGGGTTGCCGATATGGATTTTGCCGCCCCGCCTTGTGTGCAAGATGCAATTATGCAAAGCGCCAAACACGGAATTTTTGGATACTCCGAACCCGATGCAGCATATTTTGATGTTGTGCAAAAATGGTTTGAAAAACGTTTTAATTGGAACACAGAACGCGACTGGCTAACCATTACTCCGGGAGTGGTAAATGCCCTATTCATAGCCATTCGCGCGCTGACAAAACCAGGAGAGGGAGTAGTTATACAACAACCCGTGTATTATCCTTTTGAATCAAGCATAAAAAAAACAGGGCGAGAGCTGCTGGTAAACGAACTTGTCCTCAACGAAGACGGACGCTATACAATAGACTTTCAAGATTTTGAAGAAAAAATAAAGCAAGCAAAAATGTTCATATTGTGCAACCCGCATAATCCTGTTGGGCGCGTTTGGGAAAAAGATGAACTTACTCGCATGGGCGAAATATGCCTGCGCCACGGTGTTATTGTTATTGCCGATGAAATTCACGAAGATTTTATTTTCAAGGGACACAAGCACCTTGTATTCGCTGCCCTTAGCGATGATTTTGCAAACATCACCCTTACCTGCACATCACCATCAAAAACCTTTAATCTAGCGGGGCTACTTCACGCCAACATTTTTATCTCCAATAAAACCCTGCGCGAAAAATTCAAAAAGGAATATGCGCAAACGGGCATAGGTCAACCCGGCATAATGGGGCTAATCACCTGCAAAGCGGCATATCAAGACGGAGCAGAGTGGCTAGATGAACTTATGGAATACCTAGCTCAAAATATGCTGATTTTAAAAACATATCTTTCAAATCACATTCCCAAAATTAAATTCATTGAACCAGAAGGAACATATTTAGCGTGGCTAGATTGCAGAGAACTTGGACTTTCTGCTCAAAAACTAGACGAAGCCATTACGCACAAGGGAAAATTATGGCTGAACGCGGGCTATACATTTGGAAAAGGCGGAACAGGTTTTGAACGCATAAACGCGGCTTGCCCTAGTTCTATTTTACACAAGGCATTGGAAAGGCTGAAAAATGTGGAGGCTGAATAAGATGAACATTTTAGACATTGTAGGTAACACTCCAGTAATTGAACTGAAAAATATATTCAACGCGGCAAACGGAGTTTCTCTGTTTGCCAAAGCGGAATATTGCAACCCAAGCGGCTCTGTTAAAGACCGTGCCGCAAAAGCCATGATACTAGATGGCATTAAGCGTGGGCTGCTAACCAAAGACAAAATCCTTTTGGATTCCACAAGCGGCAACACAGGTATTGCCTACGCCATGTTTGGCACAGCACTAGGCTACCAAGTACAACTCCTTATGCCGTCAAATGTGAGCGAAGAGAGAAAAAAAATCATAAGGGCTTATGGCGCAAAAGTAATAGAAACAGACCCGCTAGAAGGCTCTGACGGAGCATATCGCTTGGCAATGGAATTAGCAGAAAAAGAACCAAACCTATATTTTTTCCCAAACCAATACGACAATTTTGAAAACCCAAAAATGCACTACGAGACAACAGGTGTCGAACTATACAATCAGTGCAAACCCACGCATTTCGTAGCGGGAACCGGCACTTCCGGTACTTTTATGGGTGTTTCCAAACGGCTTAAAGAATCTGACTCCTCAATACAAATTGTGCTAATGCAACCAGACTCGCCATTTCACGGGCTTGAGGGAATGAAGCACATGGAAACAACCATAAAACCAAAAATCTTTGACAAGAGCATAGCAAATTTATCTGTTGAAGTTAAAACAGAAGACGCTTACGCAACAGCAAAGCAACTAGCCTTGAAAGAAGGATTATTCGTAGGGATAAGTTCAGGAGCAAATGTGTACGCCGCTATGGAACTGGCAAAAACCTTGCCCGCAGGTTCGCGAGTAGCCACAATCCTCTGCGACAACGGATACCGCTATTTATCACAACCATTATGGAGAGACATCTAATGCTGCAACTTTCTTCTGAATTAGACAACAACATAAGGAAGGCTGGCGAAGCCACCTACCCCAACGAATGTTGCGGAATTCTTTTAGGTGAAATAAAAGACGATGGAACCAAAATCGCAAAGCGCACCGTAAACATAGACAACTCCAGCGAAAACGAAGAGCAATACCACAGATTTCTAATAACCCCAGAAGAGATGTTCAAAGCAGAGCGAATCGCAAGAGCCGAAAAATTAGAAATCATAGGCTTCTACCACTCGCACCCCGACCACCCCTCAAAACCCTCCGGCTACGACAAAGACCACGCCCTGCCTTTCTATTCATACATTATTGTATCGGTTGACAAAGGCAAGTCCCAAATTCTTTCCAGTTGGGAACTCACCGATGATAGAGAGGATTTTGTGCAGGAGGAGATTAGAGAGGAATAATAATCTACTTCTCCAAAACCGTATAGAACTGCCCGCCCGCTCGCCTAATTAGCAATAACATAGTTTTAGAATTTTCTCCAAAAACTGCGTTAAAGTCTTTGAGGTTAACCATAGGCTTATTATTTGCAACCAAAATAATATCGCCTTTTTTTATGCCGGCTTTGTCTGCAAGAGATTTTTCTGACACAGAAGCAACCAATACCCCAACAGAAGATTCTGGTAGTCCTGCTTCTTTCTTTTGAGCCTTTGTTAACTCCACAGCCTGAATACCCCATTCGTTCTTGGAAGAATCCGTTTCTTTCTTGCTTTCTTTGGATTTTGGGTCTGTTCCAGCCAAGTTATTTTCATCGCGCAAGGCTATATTTATTTTCAGCTTCAAGATTTTTCCTTCTCGCAAAACTTCAAAATTTGCGGTTTCACCTGGACGAAGTGAAGCAACGGTGTTTCTCAAATCGTTTGCATCTGCTATGGATTTTCCGTTTATGGAAAGAACCACATCGCCAACTTTTATGCCACCCTTTTCCGCAGGAGAATGTTCAAAAATCTCGCTGATAAGTGCGCCTTTCGCGGGGTTCAAATTCAAGGCTTTTGCAAGACTTGGATTTATATCTTGAATGCTAACTCCAAGCCAGCCACGATTTACCTTGCCGTCTGCGAGCAAATCACTCATTACACTTTTTGCCCAGTTCACCGGTATGGCAAAACCTATTCCTTGAAAACCGCCGCTTCTGCTCAAAATTGCCGTGTTTATGCCAATGAGTTCACCCGACAAATTGAACAAGCCACCGCCCGAATTTCCAGGATTAATTGCGGCATCTGTTTGGATAAAATTCTCATAGCTGGTTATGCCACGACCATGAACTCCTTTTGCAGACACAATTCCCTTTGTAACCGTTTGCGAAAGCCCAAAGGGATTTCCTATGGCAATAACCCATTCACCAACGCGCAAGGCATCGGAATTTCCAAGGCTTGCAGCTGGCAGGTCTTTCACACTGCCTTCAATTTGAATAACGGCAATATCCGTGAGCGAATCTGTGCCAACTACTTTTGCCTTGAACTCCCTTTTGTCGGGCAGTGTCACGGTTATTTGGTCTGCTCCAGCAACCACGTGGTTATTGGTTAAAATTTGCCCCGTAGAATTCACAATAACGCCGGAACCTTGCCCCTGCTGCTTGCGCTCGCGTTGCGGCCTTTGCTGCCTGGGTCCAAAATTGAAAAACTGGTCAAAAAAATCGTCCCCAAAAAAACCACCAAAGTCGTTCATTTTAATTGTGGCTTCTGTTTGAATACTGACAACCGTTGGAACTAGCGCATCTGCCAAATCTGCGAGTTCGTAGCGAAATGCCTCCAAATTTGGCGATGCAGCCCGCGGTGCCTGAGCTTGAACTGGAATTTCTGTAGGTTGCGTTGTGCTGGAAGAACTCGGAGTTGCGCTCCCAAGGGAGCATGCAAAAAGAATAACCCCAGCGATGGCAAAACAAACCGGCGATAAATTAGAACTTTTAATTTTCATATCCTTCCTCCTTTTTTTGAAATTAAAATTAGTAAATTTAAAAAGTGCTGTACGACAAAACGAGAGAAAAACTGGTGGCAGAGACCCCCGAAGAACTGGTTAGGCAAACCCTTGTGGATTGGCTAATTGAAAAACTAAAAGTGCCGGACTACTTGATAAAAACCGAATTTGCCCTCTCAAATCTCTCTCCAACCGAAAATGGCCGCTTGGATATTGTGGTTGCAAATCCAAAAAGCACGGATTTAAAAGAGCCTTGGCTTGTGGCAGAGTGCAAGGCGGGCAAAACAAATTTGCAAAGTCTGGAAGCACAGGTGAACAAATACCTCAAAATAGTCAAGCCGCTTTATATAATTCTAGCCATTGGCAATGAGTGGCATTTTTTGGCAAAAAACGGAAACTCCTATGCTAGAGCGGCAGAAATTCCAGCATTTACTTTAAGTTCGGAGAGATAATGGGCACGTTTTTTAAAATTCTTTTGGTATCAGCAAAGAACAACTCCATTGCGTTTCTGTCTTCGCCCGTCATTTTATATTCCTTGCAAGGATAATCGTTTTTTTGACATTCCGGAAGCAAGCGATATACATTAGAGCCATTTCTGCTAAATCTGTAAACCCAAAATGGCATATAGCCATAATCTTTGATTTCTGTTTTTCCGTCTTTTTTCAAATCCACCTCAAAAACTATCCCGCCATTAGTATATCTATCCCTTTGGTTGGAGACAAAGTTTCCAATGGAATATATCACAGGCACTGAATCGTTGTGCGGAACATGAATCTTGTCAAAGGGCTGCACCACGTGTGGATGGCCACCTATTATCAGGTTCACCCCTCTCCAAGCCAAAAATTTTGCAAGTTCTCTTTGTTCCGCATTTTCTGGGTTTTCGTATTCAATGCCCCAGTGCATAATGGCAATGATAAAATCTGGAGAGGCAAATCTCGCTTTTTTTATATCGTTTATTATCTGAATGGTATCTATTCTGTTCACCACGTTGGGAGCCTCCTCCACAAGCATATTGGTTCCATAAGTGTAATTCAAAAATGCTATTCTAATCCCGTTCTTATCAACAATAAGAGGATAGTTCCTATTTCTTTGCGCTGTATCTTTATATGTGCCGAGATGCTCCAATTCCATAGAATCCAAAACAGAAATTGTGCGTTCCAAACCTTGCTTGCCTCTATCCAAAGAATGATTGTTAGAAGTCGTTATAAGGTTAAAGCCAGCATCTTTTATAGCAAAAATAGATTCGTCTGGGGAAGAAAACTGGGGATAGCCAGAATAAGGTTCGCCTGCAAGGGTGTGTTCCAAATTTATAACCGCAATGTCTGCGCTTGAAAAATATGGTTTTAAATGTTTAAAAACGGGCTTGTAGTCGTAGCTCTCCTTGCCTTTTGCTTCTTTTTTAGCAGCATTTATTTGAGTCACGTGCCCCATTATATCTCCAGCAAAAATCAGTTTTAAAGAAGAAATGGTATCGCTCTTTTGGGCAAAAACCTGCAAAATTGAGCAAAAAACAAAGAAAAAACATTTTTTTAAGGACATCCTAGGGCAAAATTACTAAATTTTCCCAATGGTTATCTATAGTTGGAACGTAAACGGCATTCGTTCTGCGGTTCAAAAAGGGTTTGCAGACTGGTTTTCAAAAGTAGAGCCAGATATTCTTTGCTTGCAAGAAGTTAGAGCCGAAGATGAGCAAATACCAGACGAAATAAAAGATTTTGCCGATTATCAATCTTTTTGGACTTCTTGCACTAAAAAAAAGGGTTATAGCGGAACTGGCATTTATACCAAAATTCCGCCAGAAGAAGTTCATCACGGTTTTGGAATAAAAGAATTTGACGAAGAGGGCCGAGTAGTGCAGCTCGTTTTCCCAGACTGGATTTTGAACAGCATATATTTCCCAAACGGTGCCCAAAGCGATGAAAGGTTAGACTACAAGCTCCGCTTTTACGATGCTTTTTTGGAAAACTCCCTTATGTGGCTCTCTCACGGCAAACACGTGGTAACCGTTGGAGACTACAATACCTGCCATAAAGAAATTGACATCGCAAGGCCAAAAGACAACGAAAAGAACAGCGGCTTTTTGCCCATAGAGCGTGCTTGGCTGGATAAATATGTTGAAAACGGTTTTGTGGATTCATTCAGAGTTTTACATCCAACTCAAAAAGATGCCTACACTTGGTGGAGCAACCGCAGCGGAGCAAGAGAAAACAACGTTGGTTGGCGAATAGACTACGCTTTTGTTGACGAAGCTCTCAAAGACTGCATTATAAATGCCTCAATTCACCCGGAGGTTATGATAAGCGACCACTGCCCCATAAGCATAGAACTTGAAGTTCCGTTCCCGCCTATAGTTAGCGTGGATTAAATATTTTCTATATCTGCTATGAATATGATTTTTAGCAACGAAATAACATTTGGCAGGGCTTGTGGTGCAGGCTCCTTGAATGTTTTTGTCACTAGCCAAAGCAGCCGAATAAATCCGCTGTCTTGTGCCACCCCCCCCCCCCCCCCCCCCC
>Ga0268262_10001943_pt1 | contig 24526 bp, 20 predicted proteins | sample TergutNc150P3_FD_190354 | JGI IMG/M metagenome (GOLD analysis project Ga0268262, IMG submission 190354) | Nasutitermes corniger P3 segment gut microbial community from laboratory colony in Florida, USA - Nc150 P3 (SPAdes) (version 2) | ecosystem: Host-associated > Arthropoda: Insects >...
GAAAGCCTTTCTGTCACTGGGCCAGACTTGACGTCAGACCCGCTGACGCTAAAGCCCAAATTAATGAGTACTTCAGCTATCCCCGACATCCCTATGCCGCCGATGCCAACGAAATGAATATTTTGAACCTTGCCGAACATGACGATTCCTCAGTGATAACGATAACAGTTGAGGCACTTGCAAATCACCCAACCATCGCCTATAACCCTTTATCCAATTTTCCGAAAGCGCAACACAATAGGCACTCCCCAATTAAAAACTAGCGCGGGCGAAGCCCGCATCCACAATTGTCAATTGTCAATTGTACATTGTCAATTTGCTGGTCGGGGCCTCACAACCCAAAAATGTCAGAGTTTTGCAAGAGGCTCTATCAGGATAAAATCTTTCAGGGGGGCCTGCGATGGGTACTATGAAGTTCCAAAATAAGGTTAGAACCAAAGAGCTACGCCTGTCGCCATTAGGTACACGCAGCCCTGGCAACGTGACTCACTGGTCGCCATCCTGCCATTGCAAAAATATCCACCGAAATTAGATTTTTTTACCCATCTTACTGAAAAGGGCAGATTGACATGGGCTACAACAATTTTGACAAAACGCAGGCGGCAGAAGCGCAAATAATATTGTCGAAATGCTGCAACCACAACAAGACGTTTGGCATCCGCATCGAAAAGAGAGGCAACGACTGGGTGAGGACTTGGGCGTTTCGTATAGATGAATCCCAGGCGAAGCGCGAGGGCTTTGACAGGACACCGATAACTGGCTCGCTAAAAGCCTCTTCCGACTTTCCAGGCTGCCCCTATTGCGGCTCCCACGGCCTGCTTCTCTGCGCCTGCGGCAAGGCAAGCTGTTATGATGGCAAAAGCAGGTCTGTATTTTGCTATTGGTGCAACACCAAAGCGGACAACCTTTCCTATTCCGAATCATTTAACGTCAACGCAGGGGCATTCTGAATTTGAATTTTGATGCTCAGGGAACCTGAAACAATCAGAATTATTGCCAGAAAGGAGCAACATGGCCATTGGATATTTTGAGCCAAACACACAAATACCGCTAGTGCATGGTGGCACCGCAGTCGTGAAGGGGAAGCCCCTTGGGGAGGGTGGCCAGGGCGTGGTATATCTTGTTTCCGTCGGCAATGAAGATTACGCGCTCAAGTGGTACCACAAAGGCATAATACGGGAGCCTGACAAGTTCTACAAGAATTTGGCGAACAATATCAACAAAGGCAAGCCTAACAATTCGTTTTTGTGGCCCCTGTACCTCACAGAGCGCAAAGACGGCAGCTTTGGCTATGTCATGGAATTGCGGAAAAAAAATCTCATAGAACTGAGCAGATTCCTAGTGGTAAAAGCCCGCTTTGCTTCCATTACTGCCATTGTCAACGCTTGCCTGAACATTACCAGTGCTTTCCGCGAACTGCGCCGCAGGGGCTATTCATACCAAGACCTCAACGACAGCAACTTTTTCTTTGACCCAAATACTGGCGACGCGCTAATCTGCGACAACGACAACGTCGCTCCAGACGGCGAAAACTTGGGCATTGCGGGCAAGGCTCGCTATATGGCTCCAGAGGTGGTCCGCGGCGATTTTTTGCCCGACGTGGACACAGACCAATTCTCATTGGCGGTAATCCTGTTCCTGATCTTGTTCCTCAACCACCCCCTTGAAGGCCAGCGCGTGAATGACGTTGATCTTCTGGACGACCAAGAGGAAAAGCGGCTATTCGGCCATGAACCCATATTCATCTACGACAAGGACGACACCAGAAACACTCCTGTCCGCGCCGTCCACAGCAATGTTATCCGTTACTGGCAGTTGTATCCTAAATTCATACGAGAGCAATTCACGAAGGCCTTTTCCAAAGAGGCTATGATGAGGACAAAGGGTACAACCCCGCCCCGCTTGACGGATGCCGAGTGGCGGACTACGTTCATCCAACTGCGCGACATGATGATCACTTGTCCCTGCGGTGCCGAAACCTTTGTCCCACCGGACGAAGAGTTCAGCAACTGCATCAATTGCGGAATAAAGATACCGCGCCCTTCGGTATTGAAGCGCGGCAAATACAGCGTGACACTATTCCCCGGCAAGAAACTGTATCTCTGCCATGTTGACTCAAACAGCGACGATTATGAAGCTGTTTGCGGCGAGGTTGTAAGAAGTCCAAAAAACGAACAAGTGTGGGGACTGAAAAACACGAGCGACAGCCATTGGACCGTGAAAGCAACCGACGACACTGAAAAGGAAATCGCCAAGGGCGAGGTGGCTATCATCATCAAAATGAAAGCCGTCAATTTCGGCACTGGCACTGCTACAATTAGTCATCAAAGCTAGAGTGGAAGGAGTTGCACATGTCACAAAATATGTATGATAGCGCAGTGGAAGTGGCCCGACGCACGATGGTGCTATTTTTTGTGGTTGACACTTCTGGCAGCATGGCGGGGGAAAACATCGGAGCGGTGAATGCGGCCGTTCAGGACGTGATTCCCGCAATCGAAGAAATTTCAGATGACAACGCCGACGCAAAAATCAAAATCGCCGCGCTGGAATTTTCCAATGGCGCCAAGTGGATCACCCACACCCCCATGGAAGTGTCGGGCTTTCACTGGAACAAACTCTCGGCGAATGGCCTTACAGATTTTGGCGCGGCCTGCAAAGAACTAAATGACAAATTGTCAAAGAGCGGCTTTATGAGCGATGCGTCAGGCTCTTATGCGCCGGCGATCTTTCTGCTGTCGGACGGCCAGCCTACAGACAACTACCAAAAGCCCTTAGAGGATCTGTGGAAAAACAAATGGTTCAAAGCCGCCCTCAAAGTGGCCGTCGCCATCGGCGACGTGGGCGAGGAAGGCATGGTCGCCCTCAGAGCCTTCACCGGCAACCAAGAGACGGTGCTAACGGTTCACACGCCAGAGGCCCTGAAAAAGATGATCAGGTTCGTGTCTGTCACGGCCTCACAGATTGCCTCCAAGAGCAGCTCCGCAGGCAGCAGCGGGACAAATACCAAGCAAGAGGCTATGATCAAGGCCATCGAACAGGTCAAAGAAGAAGACCTTGGCAGCATCGAGGATTCAGAGTGGAAGTAGCAGACGCCGCTTCCAGCGGCCCAAGCACCCCCATTGTATTCGCCCATTCGGCGAAAGGGCGCAGCCATGATAAAAGCGGGAAGCCTTGCCAAGATTCCTCGCGCTGTTGCCATGAACTTGGCGATGATGGTGCAAAATATGCGTGCATCATAGTGGCTGATGGGCATGGCGGCGATGCCTATTTCCGCTCGGATTTGGGCAGCAAGTTTGCAGTTGATGCCGCCATGGAGTACCTGGCCAACAGGGAGCTGCACAGAGCGCTTACAAATACGTGCCATCAGAATGACGATGCCTCGCTTGTTAAAAGTGAAAAAGAACGGGAACGATTGATTCAACACCAAAAAGAGAGGATCATAGGCCGCTGGAATGTGTCGGTCAAAAACCACTTTGAGAGCAACCCTTTTTCGGACAATGAGCTAAGCGGCATACCGGCGAAATACGCAGAGAGGTACCGCGGAAACGAGTGCATCGAGCACGCCTATGGCACCACGCTGATTTCTGTTTTGTGGACAGATGCCTTTTTGCTTGCTCTGCAAATCGGCGACGGCAACTGTGTGATTGTGGACGACAGGGGCGTGTTTTCGCAGCCTCTGCCGGAAGATGAAAAGTGCTTTTTGAACATGACCACGTCCATCTGCGACACGGATGCCATCAATTCATTCCACCACTATTTCAGCCAAAGCCACCTCTGTGCCGCAATAATTGGAACCGACGGCATAACGGACAGCTTTGCGGGCGACAAGGGGCTCTATAAATTCTATCGCCTGATTCTGGCTTCTTTTTCTCAAAACGACAACGACAGCGAAGAATCCGAAAAACTGGCCGACTACCTGCCCCGCCTGTCCCAAAAGGGCAGCGGCGATGATGTTTCCATAGCCATGATAGCCAACAGGGAATTGATAAAAAAAATTGATTTCAGCGTGCCAGAGGAAATTGATCAGGATCAGGCGGACGACGCGCCCATCAGCCAAGAGATTGAAGAAGTTGCGGACAGCGAGATTGATGAGATTCCCAGCCTTGGCGGCAATTCGCCGACATTTATTTACCCAAAGCTAATCGAGATAGTGTCCGGCTCCCACTTAGATGTCACGGCAGACGACACTTAGATTAAAGAGAAGCCAAGCCAATGGAATGTAAAACCCTGCCTGATGCGCTGGCCTTAATTGCGAAGAGGTCGGGGAAAGACAAGCTGCGTAACCGTTCCTTTGTGATAGCTTGCCTAAAGGACTTGTTGCCAGACCAAAAAGCGGCGCGTAATGTGCTGGACGCCGCCTTTGCAGTTGGCATCGCTGAAAAATTTGACGAGGCCTGCGGCAAGGCGGTCCACAAACAGCAGATGGCATTGTCCCAATGTGCCATGCGGCTTTGCGACGATCACGGCTTTGAAAAGGAACTGGTGGAAGAGGTGCTTTGGGCCTATGGCATAGCTATGGGCTTTGACGCGAGGCCAGAGCCAAAACAGGCGCAGCCCAAGACACAGCCTCATCCAGCACCGCCTTCGCCGACACCAGCCCCAAAGCCACCCTCTCAACCAAGACTGCAGCCGTCTCCGTCGCCAGTGCCAAGGTCTTCGCCTCAACCTCAGCCAAGGCCGCAGCCATTTCAACCGCCAGTGCTGCTGCCAAAACAGCCGCCCATGCCAACGCTTCCGCCGCTTAAGCCACTACAGCCGCCAATGTCTGATCCAAAACCAGCGACTTCAACTGGAGTTACAGTGCTAAAAATAATTGGGTTCATTCTATTGCTGCCATTTATCTTATTGGCCTTGGGCAGCTCTTCGGGAAAAGGCTCAAGAAGGAGAAGCAGTAGTTGGGGGGGAAGCCCAAGAAGACGCTCAAGAAGAAGCGGCTGGTATAATTGATTGATTCATCAAGTGCGCCAATCGTGATGCACCAAGGGGTGATGGATGAGCTGCAAATCTTTGGCTGAAGCACTCACCACAATAGAGAGGATGCTGGGGAAAGATACCCTGCAAAAAGGCCCGCTGGTGAACGCCTGCCTGACTGATTTGCTCCCGGATCAAAAAGCTGTGCGGAAAGTCCTAGAAGCAGCCTTTACTATTGGTGTTACCAAAATATTCACTGACGTCTGCGGCAAGCCACCAGACAAGCAAGTATCGGCAGTGTCACAGTGCGCTGTACGGCTGTACGATGATTTCGGCTTCAAAAAGACGCTGACCGAAGATGTCCTGTGGGCATACGGCAGGGCATTGGGTCTTGACGGCAAGATGCAACAGCCCCCATCTCAGTCATCTCAGCCCCCATCGGATATTTTGAGCCAAATAAAAATGAAATTGCGCCCAATGACGAGGGGCGACAAAAACGAGCTATTGATCACCAGATCGCAGATAGCTTTAAATATTTATGCAAATGATGGCGGAATCATTACGTACCAATATGATTCCGGCGGAATATCCGAACTGAACGAAGATTGCCTAAACGCCATGAAAGAGTGCCTTGATGATGAAGGGTGGCATGACAAGGGTTCCTACAGCGGGTCTTCCGCGCCAACGCATCTATACGAACTAGAAGCTAAGTACGAGGACGGAAGAATTGTAAATCATCACGGAGTATTCGACAGGCTACACATACCCGAAATAGCGTTTCGGCTGTTCATTGGGACGCTCTGCGCCATCGTGAACAAGCGCGGCTTGGGCGGGATAATCGCGCTGGATGGGTTTATGATGGCAATTAGGCCCGGCGAAGTAAAATACTGCGGCGTCGAGTTCTATGAGGGCGGCAGAATTTATCACTATCGAACAAATGATTTGACTATATGCGTCGGCGACAGAGTCCTAGTGCCAGCCGGCAGAACAAATGAGCAGAAGGAAGTAACTGTAAGAACTGTTGACTTCTGCAAGCGGGACAGCCCTCTGTACCCCCTTGATAAAACAAAGGAGATAATCAGAAAGATTACTTGACAATAAATACTTAATCGTATGTAATGGTAGTTCAGAGTGGAAGTGTTGAAACGCAACAGATATTAATTATGGCAACAAACTCATCAGCCTATTCAATAGTTCTCCATCTGGCACCAGCAATCTGTACGAGGTAGAGCCGTACTGCAAATCCACGGCGTTTGTATATGGTGCAATGGAGGTCAGCGATGTATGCACTTTTTCAAAGCCGTTTTTAATGGCTTGAAAGATAATCCGCTTATTTGTAATATAAAGAACTCCATTGAATTGCTCTGTCACCACTTGCTCGTCGGGAGTTGTGCGGCCTTGGTTGAATCTTATTCTTGTTCCTGAGAAAAGTCCAGGCATGCTGTAGCTGCCGCCTTTTCGCACATAACTTGTCACAGTCCTGTCCTTTATCAAGATCGCATTGTCAACGAAGTGGCAAACCTCACCGCCTTTCATGAAGATTGAAGTCGTGTTTATCTGCGGGAGGCGTCCCCGCTGTATTTCAGCAGCCGCCGCCGGAGGCAGCATGGTCATCACAGTTGGAAATTCCGGCGTCGGCGTTGGTTGCTTAAATAGATCAAAAAAACCCATTTCATGCGCCTCCAAACTGATTCCAAACCCAAATTCCCTTGCATCCACAATACACAATAAATGTTACGGCATTGCCAACTTAGGGTCAATTGGGAATCAACCCGCACTAACCCCTGACCCATAACCTCTGAAACCTACCCCCCAATCTGCGACATCTTCCGTCCAAAGTCCGACGTTTCAAACACGCTGGGTGGCTTATTTGCGGCGGCTTCCAAAAACAGCGACTTCAAATGCTCAACATCTACCAATGGCCGCAGCGCGGACTTTAGGCTTATTTCGCGCTTTGAAAAAAGGCATGGGCGCAGATGGCCGTCGGCTGTCAGGCGCAGGCGGTTGCACTGTTCGCAAATATGGCCGGTCATCGGCGAGATAACCGCGAGGCTCCCTGGCCAGCCTGGGGGCCGCCAAGCGTCCTTTGCGGGTCCTGCGCCTGGCATTTTGACACTCTGAAATTGTCCGCTGATATCTGCTGGGGGCAGGGACGCCAAATCGACCATTGCCACCTTTAGGCTTTGTTTAATATCCGCAGATGTCACAAAATATTCGGCGTGTCTGGCGTCCCCAATTGGCATGTATTCAATAAACCTGACATGGACAGGCTTTTCTGATGCGAGGGCGGCGAACTGGCGCAGATCAGCCAAGCCGTCGTTGATCCCGCGCATCACCACCACATTTATCTTTATCGGCGAAAAACCGAGCCGGATCGCTCTCTCTAGGCCGCCGAGGGCATCTGAGAGGTTCCCGTGCCTAGTGGTGCTGCGGTATTTTACGGAGTCGAGGCTGGGAATGCCAAAGTTGACACGCCTTACCCCTGCGTCCAGCAGAGCCTCCGCCTGCTGCGCGAATTGAATCCCATTGGTTGTCAGGGCAAGATCGAGTCCGGTGATGCGGCACAATTTTTTGGCTAGGGCGACTGCCCCCAGCCGCGCCAGTGGCTCTCCGCCGGTGAGCCTAGCGCTTCTTATCCCCAGTTCGGTACCCGCCTTAACTATGGCCTCAATTTCTTCAAATCGCAGGATGTCACTGTGGCTAAGCGGCAGAACGCCATCTGGTGGCATGCAGGATATGCATCTCAAATCACATCGGTCTGTCACCGAAATCCGTAGATAATCAATTGTGCGCCCATGCTTGTCTTTGAGCATTCTTTAGGCTTCCATCGTTTTTGTTCTCTGCGCGGGCTTTGCCCTGACAATGCAATAAGGATAACATCATAAGAGTACACTGATGGCTTTGATGCACGTTGAACGGCGGCGCGTCTCCAGGTTACCAAGGGGCGATCCACAATGAAAATTCTCAAAATTGACCAAAGCAAATGCGACTATGGGCGCGGCTGCGGCCACGAGTGCGAGGCCACATGCGCTTCCAAAGTGTTCAAGTGCGAAGACCCTGCAAAGGCAGCGCTGCACATCACGGCACTGGACAATATGGAAGGTCGTGCGATATTGTGCGACCAGTGCGGCGACTGCGTGATAGTGTGTCCAGCAGACGCCTTGGCGCGCAACAAGCAGGGCGTTGTCCTGCTCAACAAAAAACTTTGCGTGCATTGCTACACGTGCATCGGTTTCTGCGAGAGGCACGCTTTCGAGCGCAACCCCGCATGGCTGGAGCCTTACAAGTGCATTGCTTGCGGCATCTGCGTCAAGGCGTGCCCACGTTCCGCCCTTGAGATAGCGGAAGTCCCCACTCCTGCGCCAAGGATCATTTGAACTTAGGAGACAGACATGGGCAACCCCTATGCTGGATTGACTGACTATCTTACATTTCATCGCGTCGAGACCAACTACCGCCAGCGGACGGAATTTGGCATTGACATTTCAAAGCTGCGCGAAGGCCACCATACGCTAAAAGAGGCATCCTTTGCCCCCAGCCAGCCGGAGAGAGGCTACTGCAACCGCGGCCTATACATCAATGTTGATACCCTGGAAATCAGAGAGCAGCCTGTCACGCAGCAGATGAAGGATCTTTTCATCGGCGGGCGGGGCTTCGGCTTATGGCAGCTCTGGCATGCTGTGTCACCGTCAACCAAGTGGAGCGACCACGAAAATGAAATCATCGTCTGCCCTGGCCCGCTCTCAGGCATCACGCAGTACCCAGGCAGCGGCAAATCAACCGTTGTGTCTATTTCGCCCCAGACTGACATACCGATAGACAGCAACGTTGGCGGGTATTTTGGCCCCCTGTTAAAATTCAGCGGCTTCGACTATTTGGAAATCCAAGGGAAGGCCGATGCAGAAACCTTGATATTCATTGATGGTCAAAAGGGAACGATTGCCATTGAAGAATGTCCATTGGAGCCGCTAGATAGCCACGTTCTAGCAGAGCTGCTAACAGAGATGTACTCAACAAGCCATGAGGACAGGGTCAACATAAGTGTCATCAGCGCGGGCAGCGCGGCTGACAACAGCCTCATCGGCATGCTCAATTTTTCATGGTTCGACAAGCGGCGCGGCTGCATAAGGCTCAAGCAGGCGGGGCGCGGCGGCACAGGTACTGTATTCCGCGACAAGAAAATCAAGGCCGTCGTGATCCGAGGGCCAGCGGTGAGGGGCGATCTCAACCGCCCGGCCGACTTCGACACTATAGCAAGAACGGGCATCAAGCTGCACAGGGAGCTTAGGGAAAATGACCCAAGCCAGTGCGTGATGAGGCGAAATGGGACGGCACACATTGTAGAAATCATGGACGCGTACGACTTGCTTCCGGTGATGAACTTTCAGTACGGCTCGCACCCCGAGTCGCACAAAATAGCTTCGTACGTCTGGGACATGCGCTGCACCCAGCGCACTAACGATGGCTGCTGGTACGGCTGCTCGATGGCCTGCGCCAAGGGGGCGGACGGAATGACGCTTCGCACGGGCCCTTACAAAGGGCAAACCGTGACAGTGGATGGGCCCGAATACGAAAACGCAGCAGGCTTAGGCTCAAACGCGGGCATCTTTGACGCGGAAGCTGTGCTGGAACTTAATTTTTACTGCGACACGTATGGAGTATGCACCATAACTTGGGGTACCATATCAGCCTTCATCATGGAGTGCTACCAACGCGGGATACTGAACAAGGAGAGGACTGGAGGGCTGGAACTAAATTGGGGCAACTGGGAGGCAGACCTCGAAGTGCTGCACCAATTGTCACGCGGGGAGGGCTTTGGAAAGATAGCGGGGCAGGGCGTGCGAAAGATGAAACACATTTTTGCCGAGTGCGGTTGGGGGGACTTTGGGCTATTAGATGACATTGGCATGGAAAACAAGGGGCTGGAATATAGCCAGTACCTTTCCAAAGAAAGCCTGGCGCAGCAGGGCGGCTATGCCATGACCAACAAGGGTCCACAGCACGATGAAGCCTGGGTCATCTTCATGGACATGGTCAACAAGCAGTTGCCGACCTTTGAAGACAAGGCCGAAGCGCTTTACTACTTCCCGCTCTGGCGCACTTGGTTTGGCCTAAATGGTTGGTGCAAGCTGCCGTGGAACGATGTCGCGCCAAGGGACAACCACCTGCGCCACGAGGCCCACAAGATACCCGAACACGTCGAAAACTATCTGGCCATGCACGGCGCCATGTTTGGCAAGAGCATCAACGTTGACGACATGTTGATGCAATCGGCCCGCGTGTACAACTTTCAGCGAATATTCAACATCCGCATGGGCAAGGGCCTGCGGTTACACGACAAGGCCCCCTACCGCTCGATGGGTCCAGTGACGAAAGAGGAATACCTGAGCCGCCAAGAGAGGTACGACCAGCAGCTAGTAGACGAGCTAGGCATGGATCCCGAAAAAATGACGCTGGAGGAAAAAATGGCGGCGCAGCGAAAATGGCGCACAGACAGATACGAACAGTTGACCGACGCGGTCTATAAGCGTCGAGGATGGACGACCAATGGGGTGCCGACCTTGGAAAGAATCGCTGAGCTGGGGATAGACTTCCCCGAAGTTCTCGAAGTCGTCAAGCCACTTCTCCCATAGGCGGCGCACATGATCAAGGTGAACGGAGACTCACTGGAGTGGCGAGAGGGCATGACTGTCCAAGACATATTGGACGCGAAGAAATACAAATTCCCGATGTTGATAGTCACCATCCAGGGAGAGCATGTGACCAAAGAGCAATACGCTGCGACTGTGGTGTCCGATGGGGCGGACGTCAAGGTTATCCATATGTTGAGCGGGGGATGACGTCCTGCTAAACTGAACGACTATGCAAAGGAGCCGCGATGGGCTTTGAAGTCAGAATCTTAGAATATCCAGCCAAGTGCTTGGCTGGCATGAGTGTCCGCACGAGCATGCAGAAATCCTCTGAAGATTGCACTAAAGCGTGGGCAGTGTTCATGCCGCGCATGTCAGAGGTCAACAGCCAACCGTCTGAAAGCTTTGGCGTTTCTGTAATGATCAATGAGAATGACTTTGATTATTGGACTGCGCTGGAGATGGCCGTCGGCTCTCCCTTGCCAGTTGGCATGCAAACGGTTGACATTTCTGCTGGCACGTACGCATGCTGCACCGTACCCAGCATAGAAAAACTTGGCGATGCCTATATGTACATCTACACAGAATGGCTAAAAGCCAATCCTGAGTATGCGCTAAACATGGAAAGCCACTGCTTTGAGCTTTACCCGCGCAATTGGAATCCAAGTGTTGACTTCGAGATATACATGCCCATCAAAAAGGCCTGATGGCGGGCAATTGCATTCACAAAATGCGGCCAATGGGTTAGAGTTAAAAATAAGCTGACTCCGCTTCCCGCCTCAAGTGGATTGAGGATATTGTTGGCTCCAAATTAAGGCTGCCACGGCTTTTAGCTTAGTTGCGCTGGAAACCCTGAACAACCATAGCACCGCGAAACCAAAATGAAAGTACCCTTAGTCGCCATCTGTGGGCGCCCCAACGTTGGGAAGTCCACCTTATTCAACAGGATCACGCGCAGCCGCGCCGCCTTGGTCCATGATCTGCCTGGGATGACCAGGGACCGCTCTTATGGGCGGGTCGTCTGCATGGACAATTCGGGCGAGCCTACAGAGGTGTTTGACTTGATAGACACCGGAGGGCTTGATTTTGAAGGCGATGACGTGATCACACAGGGCATAACACGCATGGCGGAGGGGGCCCTAAATGAAGCGCACGTGATCTTGTTAATGGTTGATGGCCACGCAGGCTTCACGACGGGCGATGCAGAAATCGCCCAAAGGATCATTCGCATGGGCAAGCCGTCCATGCTGGTCGTGAACAAACTCGATGGTATGAGAGGCGGCGCTCCAGATGGGGCCTTTTATGAGTTCGGCTTCGAGAAGGTTCACTTGGTCAGCTCCGCCCACGGCGAGGGGGTACCCAATTTGCTGGAATCGGTGCTGGCCGCCCTGCCATTCCACCGTACGCCAGAAGAAGCAGACGAGCATGACAAATCGGACGAACTGCGCTTTGCCATCATAGGGCGACCCAACGTGGGCAAATCGAGCCTCACCAATTGCCTTTTGGGTTTTGAGCGTAGCTTGGTCAGCGAAGTGGCCGGGACGACAAGGGACGCAGTTGACACTATTTTCAAGCGCGGGGAAAAAGTCTATCGACTGATAGACACCGCTGGGATAAGGCGAAAGGGCAAGACCACACAAGGGGCTGAGATACTTTCTATCCTTAAGGCAAAACAGGCAATGGCCAGGGCCGACGTCAGCCTGTTGCTGATAGACGCGCTGGAAGGAGTGGCCCACCAGGACGCGGTCATAGCCGGATACGCCCATGACGCTGGAGCCGCAGTGATCTTGGCGGTCAACAAATGGGACGCGGTGGAAAAGGACGGCTTCACGGCCCTGCAGATGGAGGAAAGCATTAGAAGTGGCTTGGGCTTTTTGCAGCACGCTCCGATGATGTTTATTTCTGCCCTCACCGGCCAAAGGGTCTCTAAGCTATTCGGCCTGATAGACGAAGTCGCGGCCTCCCACGCCAAAAGGGTCTCCACGGGCGAGTTGAACCGTTTTTTGAGGGAGGCGGTGGCCGCCATGCACCCTCCCGCCGCCGACGGCAAGCTGCCAAAATTATTTTTTATGACCCAGGTCGGCACGAGGCCCCCAAGTTTCGTCATCAAATCCAATACAGACAGCAACATACACTTCAGTTACATGCGCTATTTGGAAAACCGCATGAGGGAAGAATTTGGCTTTGTCGGAACTCCCATTCGCCTATCCGTGCACAAATCCCACAAGGGCGATGGCCCGGCCCCTAGGACGGCGAGAGTTAGAAAGATTTTGGACGTTGGGGAGGGGCTAAAGCCATCAAAGAGGCCCAAAGTGATTTCCTCGAAGCGTAGGCGGGTCGCAAAATAATTGAACTTCTTGCAAACCCTCATCAGCACTCATCGGAGTCGCCAGGGGGTCTGGGGTCCAAAAATAGTTGGGTTTTGCAATTACCTCAATTGACAATTGGTAATTGGCATTCGACAATTGTGGATGCGCCCAATGCGGCTATTTTTTTGATTGCCGCCCAAGCCGCAGACTGGATGCAAGATACTGTATGCCCATGCCGCCACCCTCCCAAATAGTTGGAATATTTGATTCCGGAGTAGGCGGCCTATCGGTTCTAAAGGCTATCAGGGCAGTCCGCAGAGACATCAGTATTCGCTACGTTGCAGACCAAATCCATGTTCCATACGGCCCTAGGCCCCTAGAGGAGGTCAGGAGCTTCGCTTTGGGCATTGCAAAATTTTTGATCTCGGAAGGGGCCGCCTTGATTGTCGTAGCCTGCAACGCAGCTTCTGCGGCAGCGCTCTACAGTTTGAGAGAGGACTTTCCTGGCACCCCATTTGTCGGCATGGAGCCAGCGGTCAAGCCTGCGGCGACCCAGTCCGTCTCTGGGGTCGTCGGCGTTCTGGCCACGCCAGCCACTTTCCAAGGCAAGCTATACGCCTCAGTCATTGAGCGCTTCGCGGCCAACGTAAAGGTTCTAACCAGCAACTGCCCAGGGCTGGTGCAGCGCATTGAAGAAGGCGACTTGGACGGCCAGACTACAAGGTCAATTTTGGAGCAAGTACTGGGTCCGATGATGGACGCAGGCGCGGACACGATAGTTTTGGGATGCACACACTACCCCTTCGTAATTCCCCTCGTGCAGTCAATTGTTGGAACTAGGGCAAAAGTCATAGACCCTTCTCCCGCTGTTGCCCGCCAAGTTGACAAAATCCTCAAAGAAAATGGCCAGCCCACAGAAATCGGCGGCGACGCGCAATTGTTTACCACCGGTGAGGCCGGGCCTTTTGGCCGGCTGGCACCCTCTTTGCTTGGCGAAACATTCCCAATTTCTTCACTAAAGTGGGAACACGACTCGCTATTGCCACGCTGAGTCCCGCCTCCTCGTTATTTGGCCGACAAGGTGCGATCGCCAATATTGTAGCCTGTACCAAAAACCTGCCTCGCAATTTGGCATCATTAATTTTGTGTGTTTGTACACAATTTTCATCATAAGATAAAAATGGGTCATTCATGGAGCGGTAATGAGCGATGAACGCGCAACGGTGATGGTGGTTGACGACAATTTGGCTAATTTGATGGTTGCAAAATTGGCACTGACGCACACATATGATGTGTTCACGGTGCCATCCGCCGCAAAAATGTTTGACATGCTCGAGCGAAATAGGCCAAGCATAATACTGCTCGACATCGAAATGCCAGAGACCGACGGTATGGAGGCACTTTCAACACTAAAAGCCAACCCCAGCACAGCTGATATCCCCGTTATTTTTCTTACGGCAAAGGACGACCCTGAAAGCGAGCTGAGGGGCTTGGCCCTTGGTGCAATTGACTACATTTCGAAGCCAATCATGCCCCCAATTCTTCTTAAGCGAGTTGACCTCCACCTGACTCTCGAATCCCAAAAGCACCGCCTAGAGGAACAGGCCAAGAAGCTGGAAGTAAGCGTTAAGGCAATCAAGGATTTCAACGAGAACCTGCAGCATATGGTCGAAGACAAGACGCGAGAGATAATCAAGCTGCAAAACGCCATCCTGCACGGAGTGGCGAATATGGTGGAGAGCCGCGACGATGCCACCGGCGGGCACGTTGAGCGCACCCAGCGCTACCTAAGGGTCCTGATAAGCGGCCTGAACAAAATGGGGCTGTACCAAGAAGAAATGAAGGGTTGGGACATTGAATTGATGATCGACTCGTCCCAGCTACACGACGTGGGCAAGATAGCCATCTCTGACAGCATTCTAAAGAAGCCAGGACGCCTAACCAAGGAAGAGTTCGAGATAATGAAAAAGCACGTGGAGTTTGGTGTCAGCATCATTGAGAGGATAGAGTCGGAAGCATCAGGCACTGATTTTCTAAGGTACGCCAAAATTTTTGCAGAGACCCACCATGAAAAATGGGACGGCAGTGGCTATCCCAAAGGACTCGTCGGCAGCAACATTCCCCTGCCAGGCAGGCTAATGGCCTTAGCCGACGTCTACGACGCGCTCGTCTCAGTGCGCCCATACAAAGAGGCCTTACCGCATGAAAAAGCCGCCCGTATAATACGGGAGGGCAGGGGGAGCCATTTCGACCCTGTCATCGTGGACGCCTTCGACCAAGTGGCCGACCAATTTGCTTTGATCGCCAGCGAACCTATGAATCAATAGAGCGTTGTGTGAGGCCAAGCCAGACATGAAAGCACTGCTCAAGAAATTGAAAAAAGCCATCATGCTCAATTCCATGCTGTTGGTTATTGTTTTTTCCGGCATTGCCGTTCTTGCAGTGTCTATCTGCAGTTTGGTAATGATTATATATCTCATAGATACCAGCCAGCAGAATATAAGAGGTAAATTGCTGGAATCTGCTAAGAGGCTGGCCACATTGACCACCGTGGAGGAACTCGACAGTTATCGCGAACCTGCTGACGCGCAGAGACCCGAATGGAAGGCACTGCGTCAAAAGCTGATCGGATTTGGCAAAGATGCCGATATCTTTTATGCCTATTATATGCGCGTTGAGGGCGACAAGGTGCAGTACATAGTTGACAACGATGAAAACGAGAAGACAAGGGTTGGGATTGACACAGAACCTGAAGACCTCGACGGCTTTATAGACATGCTGCCCGCAATTGAAGGGAAGGCGAGGGTGACCAAGCTTGGCGAGTACGCCAAAAACTGGCCAGGGCTCGCATCGGCATACGCCCCCATGTTAGACAGCGATGGAAGAGTAGTGGCGATCTGCGGAGTAGATATAAAAGACAAAGAATTGCTGAAAATGCACAGAATCGAAATTTGGCTTGCTGTTCTGGAATTGATAGCAATTGCCGCTGTGTTTGTTGTCGCCGGGTTCGGCTTCGGGTACATGCAGCAGGCAGTCCGGGCCAAGACGCGGGAGGTAGTCACGCTGCAAAACGCCATCATGCATGGAGTGGCAAATATGGTTGAGAGCCGCGACAGCAGTACAGGTGGACACATTGAGCGCACCCAGCACTATCTCAGGGTGCTGATAAGCGGTCTGGACAAAATTGGCCTGTACCGAAAAGAAATGAAGAATTGGGACATTGAATTGATGATCGATTCGTCGCAGCTGCACGACGTTGGCAAAATAGCCATCTCAGACAGCATCCTAAAAAAACCAGGGCGCCTCACCAAGGAGGAGTTCGATACTATGAAGAAACATGTGGAGTTTGGCGCAAGCATCATAGAGAGAATAGAGTCAGAAATCTCTGGAACAAATTTTTTGAGGTACGCCAAAATTTTAGCAGAGTCCCACCACGAAAAATGGGACGGCAGCGGCTACCCCAAAGGACTCTCCGGCAGCGACATCCCTTTGCCCGGCAGGCTCATGGCCATAGCCGACACGTACGATGCACTGACGTCCAACCGTCCCTACAAAGAAGCCTTCCCGCCAGATGAGGCAGCCCGCATCATACGAGAGGGAAGGGGCAGCCACTTCGACCCGGTTCTTGTGGACGCTTTCGAGCTAGTGGCCGATCAATTTGCTTCGATAGCCCGCCAACCCAAGAATCAATACATTGCATAAGGAGATGCCAGCAGATGAAGGTACTATTTGAAAAATTGAAAACGGACATCATATCCAATTGGTTGTCATTGACCTTTATTTGTGCCGGGATTGTCATTGGAGTGATGTCCATCTATGGCTGGACGAAGATCACACGTATCATAGAAATAAGCCAACAGAACATGGGAAGCAAGTTGCTGGAAGCCGCTAAGAGGCTTGCCACGTTGACTACTGCAGAGGAGTTAGACAAATTTCACGAGCCAGCGGATGTTGCTAAGCCCGACTGGAAGGCGCTGCACCAAAAGCTGGTGTTATTTGCCAAAGATGCCGATGTCAAGTATGCCTATTATCTGCGCGTGACTCCCGATGACAAGATACAGTACATCGCCGACAACGACCTTGATGAAAAGACGAGGGTCGGGATTGATACAGAAAAGGTGGAACTCACCAATAATCTGGACGTGGTGTCCGCGCTTGGCGGGCAACCGAAAATGACCGAACTCGGCAAGTACGCCGAAGACTGGCCTGGACTCCGCTCGGCATACGCCCCAATATTCAACAGCGATGGGATCGTTGCCGCTATCTGCGGAGTGGACATAGATGACACAGAAATGTTAGATATGTTCAAGACTGAGCGCACAATATCTATTCTGTTAGCGTCAATGGTCGCCATTTTGTCTGTTGGCGGCGTATTTGGTTTCAAGAACCTGCAATGGATAGTCAAGGCCAAGACGATGGAGATATACAAGCTGCGGAACGCCATCGTGCGTGGAATGGCAAATATGGTTGAGAGCCGGGATGGCTCCACTGGGGGACACATTGAGCGCACCCAGCACTATCTCAGGGTGCTGATAGATGGCCTGAACAAAATGGGCGTGTACCAAGAAGACATGAAAAAATTTATGTTGGGGGGGGATATTGAATTGATGATCGAATCATCCCAACTGCACGACGTGGGCAAAATAACCATTTCAGACAACATCCTACGAAAGCCCGAGTGCCTCACCAAGGAGGAGTTCGAGAGCATAAAAAAACATGTGGAGGAGGGCGTAAATATCCTAAATAGGATAGAGTCCGAAGTGCCAGACGCTACTTTTCTGTGGTACGCCAAATATTTTGCAGCGTACCACCATGAAAACTGGGACGGCAGCGGCTACCCCGGCGGTCTAGTGAGCGACGACATCCCATTGCCCGGCAGGCTGATGGCCATAGCCGATGTGTACGACGCGTTGACTTCTCACCGCCCCTACAAAGAGGCGTTCTCGCATGAAGAAGCCGTCCGCATCATACGGGAGGGGAAGGGTAGCCAATTCGACCCAATTCTTGTGGATGCTTTCGAGCAAGTGGCCGACCAGTTTGCTGCTGTAGCCAACAAATCTAGAAATAAATACATCGCTTGAGGCCAAGCCAGAGATGAAAGAGCTGCTCCAGAAACTGAAAAAAGCCGTCTTGTCCCATTCGCTGACGCTGGTTTTTGTTTTTTCCAGCGCGACAGTTCTTTTGGTGTCCATTTCTAGCTACTGGATGGTTGCCTCTATTACGGCAACATCCCAAGAAAATTTTAGTGGCAGACTGCTCGAAGCCGTCAAGAGGCTGGCTGCGCTAGCCACCGCCGAGGAGCTAAACAGCTATCGCATGCCAGCAGATGCAGAGAGGCCAGACTGGAAAGCACTGCGGCAAAAACTGGTGGAGTTTGCCAAAGACAGCACAGTCCACTATGCACTTTACCTGCGCGTAAATGGCGACATGGTGCAGTACATCGTTGACAACGATTTCAATGAAGCGACGAGGGTCGGGATTGACACAAAACCTGTGGAACTCAGCAGCGTGAACTTGGTGCCTGCGCTCAGGGGGGAGACAGGGGTGACCAAACTCGGCGAGTATGTCAGAGACTGGGACGGGTTCTGCGCGGCCTATGCCCCCATATTTAACAGAGATGGGAGCATTGCCGCAATCAGCCTAGTGGCCACAAGTGACCGAGAGTTGTTGAATACCATCAAAAAAGGGCGCGCGCTTGCCATTCTAGATGTTATAGTGATTATCATAGTGTTCGGTAGCGGCTACTTCGGCCTGATACAATTTCGCAGAGAGACTTCCTCCGCCAAAGAAGCGAATGCTGCAAAAAGCCAGTTCCTCGCCCGCATGAGCCATGAGATCCGCACGCCCATGAACGCCGTCATGGGGATGAGCGACCTTGCCATAATGAACTATGGGAAGCCCGATGGGATAGAATACATTGCCAACATAAAGCAGGCCGGCAACAACCTGCTGGCTATCATCAACGGAATTCTAGACCTTTCGGCTGTGGAGTCTGGGAAACTGTCCATCAAGAAGGCCCCATATAAAATGGCGGCGCTTCTTAGCGATGTTTTCGCGATCATAAGGATGAGGCTAGATGACAAGGTCGGAGTGGAACTGTCCTTGGACATAGACCCACACATCCCCGCCGAGCTGATAGGCGACGAGACCCGCGTGAAAGAAATCATCATGAACCTTCTGTCCAATGCAGTAAAATACACGCGGAAAGGCTTCATCAAGTTTACGGCCAGAGGCCAGAACGACAGGTGCGGCAATGTTTTTTTGACTTTCGATGTATCCGACAGCGGCATAGGTATCAAGCAGGAAGACATGGAGACACTTTTTGCCGATTTTACAAGGATCGAAAACAAGTACACCACCGGCATTCAAGGGACCGGCCTTGGGTTGGCTATCACACGCGCACTCTGTCGCGCGATGGGCGGCAACGTGGTGGTGAAAAGCGAATATGAGAAGGGGTCCACATTTTCTGCTACCATCAACCAAGATGTCTCCGACTTCTCCCCAATGGGGGCCTTCATAGAGAGCAGCGCACACATTGATGAAAAAGCGGTGCATACCGACTTTTTTGCGCCTAGTTTTCGTGTGCTGATCGTGGACGACATCCTGACGAACCTAAAAGTGGCCGAAGGGTTGCTGGCACCCTACCAAATGCAGACGGATACCTGCCTAAGTGGCCGCGAGGCCATCGCCATGGTCCAACAAAAAGAATACGATCTTGTGCTTGTGGACCACATGATGCCAGAAATGGACGGCATCGAAACAGTAGCCGCAATAAGGGGCCTTGGCGAGAATTTCAAAAAATTGTCCATAGTGGCACTTACCGCCAATGTGGTGGGCGAAATGAAGGAGGTTTTTCTCAACAGCGGGTTCAACGATTTTTTGTCCAAGCCAATTGAAATAACAAAACTGAAAGCACTGCTGGCGAGGCTGGTCCCGCCTGAAAAGAGGGCCAGTGTTGAAGCGCAGGCCACGCCTGGTGGACTGGCCACGACAAAAACAGGCGTTCCGTCCGAAGAAAAACAGACGGAGCCTGACAAACATACAGCGGAGGCTGGAAAGGCATCGGCGGAAACGCCTTTAGGGCGCATCCGACTAAACCAAATTGATGGGCTGGACACAAAGAAGGGCATGGCCAACACCGGAGGTGTGCCAAGCTCCTATCGGGTGGTGCTGGAGATATACTGCCACGATGCGAGAGACAGGTTCGGGCTATTGAGTGCGGAATTTGCCGAATCCGACATAAAAAATTACATTACAAATGTACACGCCCTAAAAAGTGCTTCTGCCAGCATCGGTGCCAGTGGACTTTCCAAGGCCGCCGCCGAGCTGGAGGCTGCCGGTCTGCGGGGGGACATGGAATATATCCGCAGCGCGACTGCCGAGTTCAAGGACGCCATTGTCCGCGTCACCGAACAAATAGAAATCGCCCTTGCTGAAGAAAAAGGCATAGAGCCATCTGGTGCGGACAAAAAAACCAGCACTGAGAATCTGGATGCGTCAGTCATCCCGATCCTCACAGAGCTTAAAGAAGCCCTGCGAAAAGAGGATATTGGACGCACTGACCGACTATTGGCGGAGCTGCCATTGATGCACCAGGGACCAGAAGTCGGCAAGTTGCTGTCGCTGATCACCGAACTCGTCCTCACATCGGAGTTCCAAGAAGCCGCAAAATGCATCGACGACGCCATCGATGCCTCCCGCGACCCCTAGAGCCACCGACAACCATGGACGATAAAGGTTTGGGAGCCTATCAGCCTACATGGCAAATTTATCGCCATTTGGCCGGTGGCACTGGCCTAAAAACAGATTCCTGTGCGCGAGGCGGCAAAACCCTTTGGGGTTTTGCAAGAGGCTCTAATTTTTGACCCATGTTTTGCCGATAGCAAAATAGTTGATGCTTTGATACTTCACTTTCAGCGACTGCGATGAACAAGACACTTCCCGAACTCCAAGTCCTGCTGGCAGACAGCGATGTCATCCAGGCAGAGACCATTGCGGACATTCTGAGGAGCGACGGATTGAATGTGACTTCGGTTTTTTCCGGGGACGACGCAGTGAATGCCCTCCGCCAAAAAAATCCGCTGTTTGACATCTTGGTCACCAACCTCGCGATGCCCAACAAAACATGCTTCAATGCAATAAAGGCTGCACTCGAACACAACCCAAATTGCTCGATCCTAGTCCTGAGTTCTTACTCCACTGCTGACGAAGCCGCAGAAGCCATATCTATGGGCGCGTACATGGCCATCGCCAAACCCCACCATCCTGTCCATTTCAGGAACGCGCTCAAAAGACTCGCTGAAAGGGCCTCCCTATTGTCCGAGAGGGATTATTTGACCCGCCGGGTGGCCGAGCTGGAATCTAAAGTGGATTCCCTTGAGGCGACGAAAGGACGCATGGAGATGCTGGCGCAGCAAATAAGTCCCGCCCGCTACGACCAGATGGATAAGTCATTTGGCGAACTAGAGCAACTCGCCTCGCTGCGAAAAAAGGGAGTCCTGACCGAAGACCAGTTTCAAACTGCGCGACAATTCATATTAAGGCGGTGGTCACATTGAAACATTTATTATTAGCATTGGTACTTATGGCACCGACAACCTTGGCCGGGCAAAGCCCGGCTGCCCGCGCGAGCGCCGGCGAACAAATGGACGACCAAGGGATCGCTGCATTCGCGCGCAAGCTACTTGAAAACCCGCGCGCTACCAACGCGAACCTTCTAGATGGGCTGAAAACCATACAAAACTACTCGTTCAAAGACAAGAACGCTCCAGAAAAAGAGTATGTCCTCTTTGCCCAAGGAATACTGGAAGACCGGACAGACCAGCTAACAAGGGCCGTGGTAACATTTCGGAGGTTCGAGAGGGCCTATCCAAACTCCCAGTACATGCCGGAAGCGAACTATGTTTTCGCCCGCCACGCCATGAACCAAAAATCTTATAAAAATGCGGAATCATTCCTCAAAAAAATCATAGAATCGAACCAGCCGACAGATTCCAAATTCAACGCTCAAGGCCTGTTGATTTGGCTCCTGCTGGAAGAAAACCGGCGCGAGGAGGCAATCCCTTTAGTCCAGCCATTGTTCCCAATCGGCAAATCGAAGCCGGACGAAAGGGCTCTTGTAGCAATCATAGAAATGCAGCACGAATTAAACGACTTGGAAGGCGCAAAGAAAATACGATCGTCTTACATAACCAACATCAAAGAAGGACCCCTGCGGTACCGCCTCAACTTTGCCTGGGGGATGCTGCTCAACCAAGCGGGCCAGATAGTGGAATCGGCGAGGGCACTGCGCGAAGTTATCAGAGACGCGCCAAACTCTGAACAGGCGGACGAAGTGAGGATGCTGCTGGCAACATTGATCGCGGATGGCAAATTGCCCGAGAGGGCGAATACTGCCCACGACACCACCGATTCTTTGATAGCGCAACTGAGAACCGCTGGTTTGAAGGGGGATGTGCGTGAACGCGCGGAGCTACTGCAGCTCCGCATGGCATTCGAAGGCAAAAAGTGGCGGACAGTCATTGACATGGCGGACAGATTCGCCAAAAATTTTCCTGATTCAGCCAGCGCGGCCACCGTGAAAAGCAACAGGGACGATGCAATGCGGACCATCATTCAAGAAACCATGGACAGCAATGGGCCATTTTACGCAATTCCATTACTGACGGCCGAGAACATCGCCCTATTGACTCCTGAGACTCGGGCCAGATTGGTTCCATATTTTGTTTCAAAAGGGATGCCAGAGGCCGCAACAAAAGTAATTGACGCATCACCCGAAAGCGAAAGGCCGCAGCTTCAGAAGTCGCTCACGAAAAACATCCCTTTTGTGCCGCCACCACCGCCAAAACTGCTTGCTGGCCTTAGCCAGTACCTGACCGACCAAAGAGGGGAACTGGGTCAGATACGGCTGCTGCTAGATGGCAAAAAATGGGGTGACGCGAGCCTCCGAATAGAAAAACTATATCCTGGGCCAAGTAAGATTCAAGCCATATTGGCACTGCTCACACGGCCGATGCCGACCAGCGAAATCCCCCTCAGAATGACTGAGGCAGAGGGCTGGCTCGCCAAGTGTTCCGAGGACGCGTCAGTCATTGAGCCGCTGGTCATCTTCATTGCCGACCTGCACATGCAGATTGGCGATACAAAGGCGGCGCTTGACCGCTACCCAAAGCAACCGCAGCAAGAAAACTTAGGGTGGGTAAGCCTCATGCGAGCCACGGCTCTGGCAAGGCTTGGGCAGAAAGATGAAGCAAAGCAGATCCTTGGCCAGACAGATTCCGTCCCCGAATTCAGGCCGTACAGACAGGCCCTGGCCACTCAGTTGAACCGCTAATACCAACTGCAATAAAAAGAGTCTCTTGCATGACCTAGCTATTTTCGGGTCGTGAAGCTCCGATTGACAAATTGATTGATGCGGGCTGCGCCCGCGATGATATTTTAATTGGGGTACGCGATGATGTTGTGCGCCCGACACATACTTTTCGCACTCTGGGTAGCAGCCCGGCGACTTGGTTCGTTTTGCACCGGATCATGGAGCCCGCCCGAATGCTAAACTGGGGGTCTCCCTTACCGTCGTCGCTCGCAGGTTCTCGGTATCCTGCGCTGCGCTTGGATACACGAGACATCCTCCGTTGGTCTCTGGAGGCACGTTGACCGGCAATGCTGCCATGTGCGTTTTTCCTTTGTTTGACGCCATTTTCGCGCCGCCCGGTCGCCCCCCCGCCACCAGCCGCCTGTCGGACGGCTCTTCGATGAGCACTCTGTCGGTGGGTTGGCGGCTTCGATAGGCGCGAAGAGAATTTTGCAAGAGGTTCCCTTGTTATTCCAATTGAAATTGGAATAACTTGAGATTGGTATCACTCGCTGCTCTTTCCGCCAGAAATTTTTTCTGGCCAAGGGCTGGGTTCGCCTATTCCCCATACTTTTGAATACCAAATTTTTTCTAGGCACAGGCCGTCAGGTGGAGCTGTAGGGCCGGCGGCCCGCCTATCTTTGGCGCGAAGTATATTAATGACGCACTCTGGTGGATTTCTTTTTCTGCCTATCTCAATGAGCGTTCCGACCATTATCCGCACTTGGTGCATCAAAAACCTGTCACCTTCAAATACCAAATCGAACCCAGTCCCCCTTGGTTCGATGCGGATGTCGAATATTGTGGTGACTGGGTTTTGCGCAGAACACTCTTTGCAGCGGAAACTTGAATAGTCATTCGTGCCAATAAGGCAGCGTGCCGCAGCCGCGACGTCGTCTCTGTCAATTTGGTGCTGCCCGAACAAGTGCCAGCGGCGCGATTCCAAAAATGGGTTTTCCGATGGCCCTTCATCTATGCTGTAAGCGTAGCGCTTTGCCTCGGCATGGTGACGCGGGAAAAAGCCTGTGGGGGCCTCTTGCGCACACCTCACTCGCACGTCAGATGGAAGGTGGGCGTTAATGGCCGACATGAGGCGGTGCGGCTCCCACATTTTTTGCATTTGAATCAATGCGCCCTGGGACATCGCGTGAACGCCGGCATCAGTCCTACCCGCGCCTTGCGGCATCGGTGCCTCCGGCCAAAGTTTGCACAGCGCAGACCAGAGATCGCCCTGCACCGTTCGTCTGTTGCTTTGTATCTGCCAGCCATGAAATGCGGTGCCAACGTATGCCAAACAAATGAAGAAAAAACACGCCATTTTATTA